>Ga0209345_10003731_pt1 | contig 15420 bp, 6 predicted proteins | sample Cruoilmetagenom7_FD_187294 | JGI IMG/M metagenome (GOLD analysis project Ga0209345, IMG submission 187294) | Oil polluted marine microbial communities from Coal Oil Point, Santa Barbara, California, USA - Sample 7 (SPAdes) (version 2) | ecosystem: Environmental > Aquatic > Marine > Oil seeps ... | reverse complement strand
CGCATTTCTCCCAAGTGCTTTAATTCTGCCTTTTCTTCTTTCGTCATCTGAGCGTCTCTTTCCGTTATTCTCAGACTTGGCGGAAATCTCAAAAGCACATATTTGTCTTCCATTCTGCGGTTGAATTGCCCTATTAATTTATTATAGTCTTTTACTCCCGCTTTTTTATAACCTTCTTTCCGCCCTTTTTGATGGAGATCACTTTGCACCTCTTCTAAGAATAATACAGATTTACCTTCGGCATCCGTCCGTTCATTCATTCGGAAATGAGCTAAAACCCCTGGTTCTTTCCAATGGCCGCCGGTGTATTGTTCTTTACCCTTATTTAAAAAGTTGACTCTATCTTGTGCATCTTGGCGGTTTAAATATCCCATTGTACCTAAATCGCTTTGCTCATAAGTTTTGGTTTCGCTGTCCCAAACATACCATTTTTTATCCTCTTGCTTTACTTCAAACCTCTTTCCTGTCTTTTCAGGCAGCGTCAACAGCACTTCCTTGTAGTTTTCTCCGCCTGGTTCTTGGTATTGTTGGTACTTAGGACGCGCACTTGTTTCCAAGTGTTCAAAGATACCCTGGCTCTCAATCTCAGCGATAGCGCCATCTGCGCTTTCAAAGTATTCCTCATTAACCATTTCCCCAACGTCGTTATACACCGCCCACTGTTTAAGCCCTGACGTTTCTACAAACTCAACTCCAATGTCATAAGGATCTGCGTCTGAATCCATCCCCATACCATCTATTTGCATATTTCCAATCGCTTCATAATCAGGCTCGACTAAAGCAATTTTCCATCCAAGCTCGTTTTGATATAAGCTATTTGAGACTCGCACAAATTCAGCTTCGGGAGCCCGTTCTCCCGCATAGTAAGTCTCTGCCTCAGATATTATCTTTTGTATGCCGTCAAGTTCTTCGTGGTACTCTTTGGGAACGTCTATAGGTGTATCGCTCCTATCTTTAATCATCCACCTCAACGGTCTTCCCGAAACGTAAGGAACGCTAAGGCCGTTAAGTTCCTGGCTTATTTCAACCATCCTGCGCCTCGCCTCTTGATCTTTCTTGACGATAGCTCTGTCACCCTTCGTAACCTCTTGAATCCTCACATTATTATCTTTCAGGTAATCAAGCACTTGCTGTTTTGTGGCTTTATGTTGCTTGGCTAATTCTTGTTTGGCTATTCCAGACTTTAAACGCTCTGCAAGAGGCATTCCCTCTGTCTTTTGGGTATATTCTTTTTTAGCTTGAGTTTCGTTGAAATTGTCCAACCATTCATTAACCCCCGACCATTCCATTTCATCTTTTTTAAATTCACCCTTCTTGGCAAAAGCATTAATAGCCTGTTTCATGGATTCAGGTGTGCCTTTTCCTGGGAGTTTTTGCTCTAAGACGTTTTCCATCTGAGAATACCAAAAGGGAACGGGGTCTTTAATGTCAAACATTGTGGTCTGTATCTGTTTTTTGTCCTCCCCGAACAAATCAAGCTGCTTAGAAGTGGGGGTTTCCGGCTTTTTCTTGCCCTTTGGAGTCATTTTCTGGCCGAATACGGCTTTAGGCTCAATTTTCTTTTCTTTGACTTTCTGTTTCTCCTGGCCGAACATATCCTTTTTGGGTTCTTTTTTAGTGAATAGGTCAAGCTGTTCCTTTACGTCAAATTCAACACTTGGCTTTGTTCCAAGAACCTTTAATAATGAATCAAGATAATCCTCAATTCTTTTACCTTCCTCATATCCCTCATATTTATAGGTTTCTATTAACTCCCCTATGCTATCCGCAATAACCGATTTAACGACGTTCTTTTCTTCGGGAAGGTCTTTATTTTTTATTCCCATAAGGTGTTTTTTAAGCGCTTTTGGAGAAAGCCTGTAATCGTCTATCTTTTCGTAAAGCTCGCCGATTATGTCCTTTTTTATATCTAAAATGCCCTCATATTTATTATTGATCCGGCTTTCAATTAAAAGGTGAGGATCTCTATATTCTTCCTCGGTTATTTCTCGGCCCTCTTTAGCCTTAACAGACAATTCAGCAACAGCCGGACCCGTATAACCCTGTTTAAGTGATACAATATCTCTGTATTCAATTAGTTCATCAATAATTGAGGCCGCACTCGTTTTAGGAATGAAGTACCGTGTCTGGTATCCGATTATTTCGTCAAAGACACCGGCTTTTTTAATTTCGTGCGTATCTCCCCAACCCGGACCCGTCAATTCGAGCCGTTGTTCTCCGGATACTTTTGATCGCTTTATCCTCCAACCGTTTGACAGTCTTAGAACAGATCCGTAATCTAAAACTTGTCGGGCAATATCCTTGCCTTTCATTTTAATTTTTTCTACGCCAACCCCAAAGTTTTCAAGGGTCTGATTTAGCATAGTTTCCGGTATAACTCTGCCTAAAAGTCTTTCACCTTCATTGGTTTGAGTTCGAAATATCTTTGTCTCGCCCCTTGGGAGTCTGTCCCATATTGGCAATATAGCGCCGGTAATCATGTGGATTTTAGACGTTGATGTGTCTGGAAGATCTTTGAATTCTCCATCCCATAAAGGTTTTGCTTCGGCTGCGCTGACTTTCTTCCATTTTTCCGGATTTTTAAGAACAGTGTCTTTTATCTGCTGAGAAGTATAATAGTTTGGACCTTTTAGCCGCTTGAATTCTTCAAGGCTCCCATCTTCATTCGTGCGGGTGTTTAGATCGGAAGCAACCCAAATTCTCTTTGATCGTATATTCTGGAAATATTCGGTCTTGCCTGATTTTTTAAAAAACACATCTGCAGAATCACTAAAAGTAATTTTTTCGGTCTTATTGGTTACATCGATACTGACATATTTAGTCTCCGCGCCGGACTCTTTATCTGTATGGATTGTTTCTTCTTTTACTTTTTTAACATCAACCCCTGTGATTGTTTCAACGCCAACGTCAAGGGTTCCGTTCTCGGCTGCGGCCTGGACTATTGAATCAAGTTTTTTGGTAAAATTATCAAATACAATATTCTGAAATGGAATGTTCATTGATAAGAGACGGTTTAAAAACTGTCTCATGCTCGGCGGGGTAAAATCTCCGTCGCTATTTCTTAGGCTTAATCCAGTTTGTCTTTCGTATTCCTCTACGTCAATACCTTCAATATTTCCGGCATCCAGATCCTCGAACATCCTTACTAACGCATTTCTTGCATAGGTGTTTTCAAGGTTGTCTCTCGCCTGGAATATCCCTTGCGATCCGGTTTGCCTCTGTCCTTTTGTAAGAGATCCTAACTGGTCTAATCTTCGAGCAATGGTTGAAAGGAATCGTTTTTGCCCTTCCAGGTCTGTTGAAACAAGATAAAATTTAGGCGCAACCGCTTGATTGCTCCGGTGGGATCTACCCAACCCCTGAATAGCCTTGTCTGCTCTCCATCCCGGCTGCAACAAATAATGGTTTCTTCTTCTCTGATTTTTAAAAGTTCTATCGGCGTGGTATGAGGCTCCTGTCCCGCCCTTTCCTGAGAATATTAATATTTTACGCTTATCGTCCTCAAAATCCTGTATTTCCTGCTTAAGAACAGAATCGGACCGCTTTTTCAGTACAAGCTCGCCCTCTTCGTTTCTGGCAAGTCTTCTTGATCTTCCAGTAACTTCTGCCACGTTGTCGGCCCCGAAAGCCTCAATGAGTCTATCAAGAGGACTCGGAGGAACCTTAATTGAGGAAACTTCGGCTATAAGCCTTTCCCTTCTGGCAACCGCCTGTCTATTTAGGACCGGCTCGCCGGCTGAGTCAAATACGGGTCTGGATCTTTCCTTTCCATCTTCGTCAAGATATTTCTCATATTGCTGGACCGGAAAGGAGTTTCTGAGGTAATTGACCATGTTTTCCCTGGGGGTAAAGTCAATATCCTCATAATCCTGCCCCTCTTCCATACTATCAAAGCCTCTGTTTTGTTGCGCCTCTCCTGTATCAACAAGCTGGATCACAACCGCTTCGCCGTTTTCAATTTGTTTTCTTGCATGTTTTATAACTGAGGGAGTCTGCATTGACACAACAACGGACTGGAAAAACCTCTGGTGGGCTCCCCAAAATATAGACATTTTGGCTTTACTTTGGGTTTCTGCAACGGCTTCATTAATATTTTGTAAGATTGTCTGCCATGCGCTTGAAAGAATATCGTACATCTTTCTTTCGCTGTTATTTAATTTATGTTCGAGTCTTTGGTGTTCCACTCCTTCATAAGATAGGGTTCGAGCAAGATAGCTTCCCTGGCTTTTCATGTCCCTGGCTAAGAGCTCCATGGCTATTAATCCGCCGCTCTCGACCTCTCCGATAAACTTGGTAGCATTGGAAAAAGACGTACCTTTACCCCACAATCCCAATCGTCGGGCATAAGTTAAATTATTAACCTCCGTGGCTCCTGTGGCCGACATATAGACAACTCTTGCGTTTGGAAGAAGTTTTTGCAGCTCAACTCCGGCCATTGCCATTTGTGCTGGCTTTTTCATCCCCCTTTTGCCTCTTACCGGAACAGCATTGCCCATATTATGAGACTCGTCAAAGACGATAACACCATCGTAATCTTTCCCGAACCAGTCAACCATCTGGTTAAGCCTGATTGTCATATCCGACAAAGATTTTTCCTCGGCTTCGTTCAGTTTATTAAAACCACTCCCAAGGGTGCTATAAGTTCCGAACATAATACCTTCTTTTGCCTGAACTTTGTTACCCAATTTTGTACCGCTTATTTTAAACAGCTTTTTAACGCCATCCCCCCAACCAGCTTGCCCTATATCTCGTTGAGCATCTTTAAAAAGGCTGAATTTTTCAGACAGCCACACGGCTTTTGTCCGGCCTCTTCGCCAGTTGTCCCACAAAATAGCTGCTATTGTTCGGCCCTTTCCGACACCAGTACCGTCACCATCAAAGTACCCCCTGCGCTCTCCGTTTGGGAGTATTTTTTCATGTGCAGCTCCGGAATAAACAGCTTGCTCTAACTGTATATTTGAAATTTTGCCACTTTCTATGACTTCAATGGGAATATCTGGAATATAGTCAGTTTCGGGTGAGGTGGTGTCTGCCATTGCCGCAGACTCTACCAGTGGGGTTGGGTGAGGCTGTGCTCCTTCAACCGTTACTCTTGGAGCATAATTCTCGTATAGCGAATCAGAAATCTTGCTTTTTCGTTTAGTCTTTTTCTTAGACTTTACCTTTAGACCACTCTTTCCATCATCAGTTCGTGAAACCTTTGCGCCACTTCCTCTGCCTGTTTCGCTGGGTCTTCCAGTTTCGGCATCTCGTCCAGTTTCAACACCTTCGCCACTTTTTGTGGGTTGTTCGCTTCGAGTGCTGATTCCAATAGGTTGTCCAGGCTGTACTCCGGCGCTTCCAGTTCCACCTTCCCCTGTCTTGCTGCCCAATCCAACAGTTGTATCAGGTGTATCTGGTAATCCAGGACGTACTCCTTGACTTGGTTCAGCAGTTTCTTGGCGTGTTGGTTGAGGGGGTGCTGGTTTACCTTCTGGACTTCCTTCAAGTTTGCTACCATCTTGGGCCTCCTTTTCCTCGGTTTTCCAAGCATAGCGATCTTTTCGTACATCTTCGAGCAGTGCCGGTAATTCTTCAACTTTTTCAACTCTGCCCTGTATTATAGAATAATCCTTTTTTTCGGTTTTGTCAATAACTAACAGCCGATTATCAAAGGTTGTACCATACTTGGCGTATTCTTTGCCTGATACTCTTATATTTGCTCGGACATTGTATTTTGATTTTATCTTTCTCCACCATTTGGCGTGGGCCGGTGCGTCCATAGCCATACCCTTACCGACAATAGCCACAAGCCTGCCATTCGGCTCCAGTCGGTGAAGAGCTTGCTCAACATGACGCCCTCCGTATTTTGTCTGGTTGTTCTTTAATCTTCCAGCCGTTGCAGAAAAAGGCGGGTTCATAACGATTACGGTAGGCTTAACGCTTTCCGGAAGGATGTTGTCAAGCTGTTCTGCATCTTCGCTATATTTTTCCGTAAAGCCTAATAAGTCTATAAGGGCCAACCTTCTTGGGCTTAATTCGTTAACAACAACCTCGGCTCCTTCTATTTTTCCAAAAACAGCGAGTCCGCCGGTTCCTGCGGACGGTTCAAGATAGGTTTCTCCATTTTGGATATTGGCTACCCAGTTTGCCATATAAGCCAGTGGCGGCGGAGTTGAAAACTGTTGAAATTCTTGCTGTTCCGTCGTTCTTTTTGTTTGGGTTGGTATTAATTCAAGAAACCCTTTTAATATTTTAGCATCGTTAGCGGCAACGCTTGCCTTTTCTGCAAGAGATCCTTGGCTTTTTAGTATCGCCATGTTAATACCAAGCTCCATGGCGTCATATGCGTCACGGCCAACATATTCACCTTCTGCCTGCGTACCTCCGAAAAAATCATCTGCTTTGCTAAACAGATCCTTCCATGTTATATTGGTCCCACTCATAACCCTGTCAGACACCCATTCGGCAAGCAGCGACGAACCATATTTTTTCCCAACGGTTTCGGCCTTTAAAATCGGAGCTGCGACGCTTTCCGCCGATTTCTCTTTTTTGGGAAGGTCAGATTTAAGAACCTCAACCCTATCCATTGGTTTCAGCTCTATTTCAACACCATCTTTTAAAGTAATGGAAAACGGATCTTTTTCTGTGACTTCGTAAACATCCCACCCGTCTGCGCTTTTACCTTCTATAAGGGTGAGTTTTTTACCTTCTGGAAGATCCTCGGCGTTTACTTGGATATATTCGCCCTTCGGTGGTTCCTCCGGTTCGCGAGCCAGTTCTTTTTCAAACTGTTTTTCTTTTTCAGATTTCTGATATTCCTTTTTGTCGGCCACATCAACCGTGAGCCGGTCCCTGGAAAGAATGGTTTTATAGTCCGTCCTCAACATTTCCAAGAAATCGGAAACGGAAGTCCCAGGATCGAGCCAAGCATCTTCAATGAGCTGATCAACAAGATTGTCAATCGGTACGCCGGTCTTTTTGTTTTGAAGATACTTAACCTCAAGGGGCATATTTTTAAGCTCGCCCTTGAAATTCAGAAAGTTAATTCCGCCAAGAAATTTGATATACCCTCTCATTGTTCGAATATTTTTCCCTGGCTCAGCTTGCTTTCTTGGTTTTCTCGGTGGTTTTTCAGATTTCTGCAATTCGGGATAATCTTTAAGGACTGACTCTGGTACTGGCTTGCCTTGATTGATGGCCGTATGGACGGCGTTTTTATGGAAAGTGTTTTCAGTATATGAGGTCGCGCCCTTACTTGGCTTTCCGTGTATCGATTCATATTCGGAAAGCGTCATTTCCCAAGGCTCTTTTGACTTCTCCGGTTTTTCGGCTTCCTCAGAGGCCGGAGGTTCGACGATCTTTTCCGGTTTTACCTCTTCTGCCTGAGTTTTTACAGGAGGTTTCCCTCGAAGATCTTTGGCAAGGGGGTGGGCAAGGATTACCTTCCTGATCGCCTCTTCTTCTTTGAGAAGTGCCTTGTCAAACCTCTTGACGGCTTCAACGTCTGTCAGTTTTTCTAAAAGGCTTTTATTCAGCGATTTTCCGTGTAAATTTAAACAATCTAAGAAATTCATATATTCCTCTATTCAAGAGTCTTTGCCATGATGACAATCAATTCGAGCATTTCTTTATCTTCTTTGTCCAGCCGCCTTTTCCATTTCCCTTCATTTTCTTTTAATACTGGTCAGCTCACTTCAGGTACTTTAAATTTTAGGTCAAGCTTCTCTTTTACCGCCGTCATAAACGATATTTGATGAATCTTGGCCCTTTGACGCCTTTCCTCACCCTTTAGTACGCACTCTAAAACCTTGTCTATCTGATCTTGAATCTTTTTATGTTCATCTGAATTAGAGGTGTCAAATTTCACTTGCCTTTCTTTACAATCACCCTCAGTCACAAAGTTGCTGTCTTTTAATTCTTTGATTTCTTTTTCCATTTTATCCATCCTTTTAATGAGCCCCGGAAGAATAATCTTAGCGTTATATACGATCAGCCCCATAACCGTGGCCACCGTTGTAGCCATCCATGCGATCCCGCCCCAATTTTTTAAAAGAAACTCCAAAACCTCTTTCTCGGTCATTATTTAATCTCCGTTTTGATAGGTATGACGTATTCAGCCAGAGGAAGCTCCCACCCTTCTTCTGTCAATTTTTCAATATCATTATTTAGCACAATCAAGTATCCTTTTCAATATGGTTCGTTTTTCGGAAACGTCTGATAAGGCATCCCCTGCATTTTTGCTTCCGGTAACGGTCCGGTTCCCGATCTTAACTTTTCTGGTGTATTTTATATCGTTATCCAAGGCTATCTTAATAAGCTGATCATTATCCGGTGGGATTATTTTTTTACCAACACCACCTTCCCTACCCCCAACTTTGTCCCCTTCGGTGCCTTCTTCCAGTCCTCTTGCAGGCTTCTCCCCTCGTTTTGATAGCTTACGCTCAGCTTTATGTTTTTGGAGTCCTTTTTCTGCTTCTGTGATGTCTTTTCCTGCGCCATAGCTAAATCCCGCCTTATATTTTGTTTTTGTACCGTCCTGGTACGTCAAAGTTAATGGATTGTTCTCTAAGTATTCAACAGCTTTCTTAACAGCCTGTCCAGCCTCCGCCATACTGTCAGCCTGTAGATAAAACTCATCCCCACTTATATGATAAGCATCAATCCATGTTTGAGAAAGAGCCTTTGCTACAATCTTAAGTAGCTCGTTGCCGCCCTCGTCGTGGCCAAATGTATCATTGACCCATTTAAGAGCGTCAACATCGATACTCACCTGAATTGGTTTCTTTTTTGATTCGTTATATGCCCTTTTGCTTAAAAGTCCGGTAAGTTCATGGTATTTAAGCGCAATACCCTTTTCTTCTTCGGTCATTTCATCTATTTTTTTACGCTGAATTTCATCAGCTCGCCTTTGCGATACTCTTTTTTCTTCTCCTTTATATTCTGAGTCTATCCACCTTCGATCACTCACTTTGGCATATTTAGCATATACTTTAGCAACTTCGGTTTCAAGGGCATCCAAGTCTTTAAAATATTTTTTAGCATCCCTCCCGGTTAGCGTTTTTCTGATTTTATTAATAAGCTCGGTTAAAACTTCTGCCAGCTTTCTGGTAATGGTCGGATCTTGCTCATGTAGTTTTTTCCAAAAAGAAGGCTTTGTCATAGACGTGCCAACAAAATCGGCAACGAATTCTTCATAAGCCTTTTCAACATCTACCATGTCAACGCCAGCATCAACCCTTTTCGCATTAAGTTTTGTTACATATTCATCAAACCCAAGTTCTTTTCCTTTTAAAATAGATTTTAGATCACCATATAAAGAGGGTTCGTCCTTTTTTAATTTATGAAGAGACTCGTGGCCCATTACGACAAGAAGCGGTCTTCGTGTGTCTTTATTAAGGTATATTTGCTTTGTAGCTGTATCGTAAAAACCGTTTATATCAACAAGCTGTGTTCCCCCCGCATCAAAAAAGTTGATATTCCCAAGGTTTAACGCAGTCGCAACCGTTCTAACGTTCTTCGTTTCCTCGGTTTCAGGGGCTATTTTAACCTTTCCAGGTTCAAATGTTTCTCCAAAAACCCGTGTTCCAACCGATTCTATAGCAGAAACAAGCATCTTTTGTTCTTCTGGCTCGAATTTGGCTGCTTCCGCCTCTTCCATTGCGGTTTCGCGAACTTTTTTTCCATCTGTTAAAATTTTATCAAGGCTTTCAACGACTTGCTCACTTCCAGGCTTTTCTTGAATATGCGATTTTATATCTTCAATGTCCTTGTCTTGAAGTCTGCCAGCCTCATACTCTTTTTTAATTCCGCTAAATATTTTACTAAATGGGTCTTCTTTTTTAGGTTTTTTTGTAGGTTTACCTTCTTCAACGACTTCCAGCTCGTCAAAATCCTCTTTCTCCTGCTGATTCATTTTTTCTGCAAGTTTTGTCGCAATCCCGATGCTTCCACCCATAAATGGGGTTGTGGTGATCACCATTGGCAAAACTTCTTTCAAGGCTTCGGCATATGATATAGGTCTGTCTCTTAAGCCGTTTTCATACTCGATGTCGGCCTGTTTCTTCTGCGTTACCATTTCGGTAACTGATTCTTCGGTAAGCATTGAGGCAAGTTTTAGCGCCGGAATGCCTACCATTTTTGCTACTTGAGTGCCGATTCCACCGACAACATTGCCTTTTAATTTATTTAAAGCCGGTCCCAGTGCTTTTCCTATGGGAAGTTTCGCGATACCAAGAGTCAGTAAATTACCGGCTGTTTCCGGAGCTGCTTCCCAAAAGCCGTACCAGTTTGCATCGCTCTCAATTTCTTTATAAATATCGTGCCACTGTTGCTGTAATTCAGGGGTCATTTGTTCCCCTGCGTGTGCCATTTCCCACTCGTCCTTGACCATTTCAACAAACTGGTCCTTAGTAGCTCCCTGTGAGATTGCCGTTCCTGCGACGAATCCGGACCCGATACTGGCTATTGCTGACCCAATCGGAGTAAGAACAGGGGCAAGGACAAGGGTTGTTAAGGCTTTCGCTCCAAACGTAGCTCCGGCATTCACAAGGCTATACCCGATGCTGTCTGCGGCGGACTCCGCATCACCTTTTGTAACTTTAACGTCAGTAAAAGGAACTCTAAACCATGTTTCTTCTCTTTCTTCTGGTGTTAAAGTTTTGGCTCGTTCCCGTTCTTCCGCATTTACCCGTATCCACTTATCAAGAGCATCCTCGTCAATAGTTTCGTCGCCTCGTCGGATTGCTCGGCCAATGGTTTCGGGAATAACGTCGGTAACCATAGACGGGAGTTGGCTGGCAAAAACTTTTGCGCCACCCGAAAGATCGGTTTCGTCGTACCAGTCCTTTGTTTTTCTTGCCGCAGTTTCGTATAGCCTTTCATCCCCGTAGTCTTCCGTTTCATTTTCGATTGCATTTAATTCATCAAAAATGTCTGTGGCGGTATCAGAAGGTGACATTTCCTGCATAGCCATTCCACCAGTAATGGCTTTTCGTAATCGGGGTGGTGCATCTGAGAGTTCGGCTCCCCACACTTCTCGCATGGCTTCTTCTGTATTTTGCCCCGCCTCAGATATACGCCTGCGTAGCTCCTGCAGTTGTCCTTTTTCTTCTGCATCAAGGTCATTGGGTGTGATTTCCGCCAAGTCCTCATATACGCTGCGTGACAATCCTGGCAATATCTCTGACCAGGACGATTCTTCTCCTTGCCGCATTTCGAGCACGTTGTCTTTTCCATAACCATCCTCTGTTAATCGTGGAACATTCTCATTTTCAATAGCTTCAAGCTCTGCAAAAATGTCTTCATCTTCGCCGGTTTCGTTGTTTCCTTCAATGTATCGATATAATGTATTGCTCATTATGCTTTTTTCCTTGCCGCATATGCTTTCAGCGTGGACTCTATTTGTTCGTCGGTGTAATTTTTCTTTTTTAAGCGTTCTCTCATTTTGTCTTCATTCTTTAAGCCAAGCTCACCTTTCCCCTCTTGTGAGGGCTCTAACCTTTTTTCATCTGTTGATGGTTTTATACCGAGGCGTTCTTCAAGAAGTTTAACCTCTTCTTTAAGTGCTGCAACTTCGTCTTTATCGTCTACCTCTGTTGCATCTGCAAGATTTCGCTTTGCCTTTGCAATAGCTTTCATGTCTTTTACGCGGTTTTCAGGAGTATATTTCTTGGCCTCTTCTTTTGCAGCTTTGGTCATTTCGTTCATTTCTTCACGTTTTGCGTCAAGTTGGTTTTCAACATGAATTCTTAATTTGTCCCTTTGCTGTTTAGCCGCAAAATATTTATTATTTGTCCTGTCAAAAACATCTTCTTTTCTAATTGTAAGCTCCCGTTGCCAATCGTATAAAAATTGTTTCATATCGGGATCTTTATCTTTTTTGTAATCGTCCATCAGCGCATATTGCATACCCTCTCTTGGTGAATTACGCTGTGCAAATTCATCAAACCACGTCTCTTCGCTTTCTGCGATCTTTCTTTTTGCGATGTCTCCTGGATGGAGTTTTTTAAGAAAGTCAAACGCTTTCAGTTTATTGTTTAGCATTTCGCGAGTTCTTTTCTCAAACACAGGAAAGTTTTGCGGAGTTATTTTCTCGAATTCCTCTTCTCTGCCATAGGGGGATGGCTTTGCTTTACTTTCGATTTCCTGCATAGGGCCAGGGGGTTCAGTGGCCGCAGCCGGTTCAGGGGGAGGCTGCTTGGCCATATTTTCTTCAAACACTTCCGAAGATTCCGTTTCGTCCCATTTCTGAGCTTTGGTTTCAGATATATCGGTTTTTGACTGTATTGTCGGTTCAGGATACTCGTCTTCCGGAAGTGAAGTTCCCTTTGACCGACCATGCTTGATAGCATCAGTAAGAACTTCTTTTGTTCCCTCTTTTTCAAACATATCCATAAACTCGTTTTCGTCAAACCACTTCTGTTCTCCGCCCACAGTTACGCCGATCATCCCGCCTTTTGATTTTTTTATAACATCTCTAAGTTTGAATGACATGATATTCTTACCTCCTATCCGTAAAATTCCTCAAAAGCATCATACGGGTCTTGTGCATATTGGTCCTCAAGTTGATACTGACGTTCCATTAGCCACGCCTTTGAACTAATATCGAATTCTTGCATCTGCTTCCTATTTGCAGCATCAAATCGAGCCATTTCAGCATTAACGCTCGCAGCATACTGTTGTCCATATTGCTGGCCTGCGGATTGTTCAGCTCCGGCCATAACGCTTTCAAGCCCTGTCCCATATCCTGCCAAAGCGTCCCTCACGGTCATTTTTTGCACATTCGGGTTTTCGTGAGACGAAGAAAGTACCCGTTGGGTCACATCTCTTAATCTCCGGACCCCTGATGCTGCTTTTTTTTGTGCGAGTTTAGATACCTCACGATCATCATATTCCGGAAGGTTTAACTCGGGGGCTTCTCCGCCCATGCCAGGAGGCCCGCTGCCCATACCAGAAAGCCCGCCGCCAAAACTACCAGGACGGTCCCCTTTCCCCATGACGTATTGGTGCCACATTCCGGACTCCGCCTTGGTAAATTTCCGCCCAAGTTTTTCTTGGGCAAGTGCCATCTCGGAGTTTCGTGCGCCCTGGCCCTGCATTTGCATTGATCTGTTGTGCTGCCGATAGCGATTTCTTGTGTTTTGATCACCTCGCCACTGCGTGTTAGTTTTCATTGCCTGATAATTCATAGTCCCCCCTCATTATCCCTGTTGACCGTCAAAAATACCGTCTGTATCAAATCTTATTTCAAAAGTAATTCCGGCTGCTTGTTTATTTTCAAGAAAATCGATCAAACATACCAGCCTGTCTCCTGAAGAAGTGTTGTAAATTACACCATATCTCGACGTAAAGTTAGCTCCTGGCCACTGTGCATCATCAGCATCAAACTTCACCACTCCACCAGTTTTAGCCCAAGCAACATTAGCAAGCGCCACTCCTCCGGTTGTATATCCGTTTCCATCGCTGAGTTCATTAGCACTGATATCTGCATAAGTTGAATGTGCGGCGCTCGGCGTATGGCCGTCGCTTAAAAGACAAATCTTAAACACATCAGAAGCCATGTTGTGCAGTTCTTCACCCATATCCTCAAGAAAATCATTATAAATTATATCAGCCATTTTTTACTCCTTTAAGTAACAACGGGTAATGGATCTATATAGATATAGCCATCAGCGTCGTACTTAGCTACAAAACATTTTATTCTTACCTTTGAAGCAACTGCTGGTTGTATTCCAGTTACCTCTATATACTGAGTCCAATCAGATACTCCAGAACGAAGTGAACAGGTTTCATCCGACTCAACCTTCGTTATTGTGTATTCACTTGTATCGTCATAAGAATCTACATACTCAACTTCAAGCCAGAGTTCTGTAGCTGCTAATGAGAGGTCTTTACACTGAACATAATATCTATAAGATTTACTTGTTGTATCTGTTTCAAATTCATGAGTAAATATAACAGCAGTGTGTTCTTTATCAGAAGCAGCATCACTATGAGAGCAATCTACTTCTATTATCTTATCTGCCCCTCCAGTTCTTTTATAGGGGTCTCCAGAGCCAGCTACAACATCTTTACTTATAGCAGCAATAGGTCCAGGATGTACTAAATGGTCTCCTAATATCTTTTGATAATTTTCTATGCTAAGTACACCAAGTTCATTTAAAAATGGATATACTGTGGTAGTGCTTATTTTAGTAGTACTGCCTAATTTTACATCTCTGCCCCAAATATTACTACTATTAAAAAGTATATCAGCTCCTTGATTAACAACTTCTACTCCAATATTTACATTCTCTAGATAGCATACACTAGGAATCATTCCGTAGCTTCCCATATTATATATAGCTGAATTTTTAATGACACACGTAGCTAGAAGCCCACCATATTGACTGCTTCCTGTACCTGAGCCCTCAAATATACATCTATCAACAAAGCATGAGGTTAACGCAACAAGTCTTATATCATTGTCATTATGAAAAAGGCAGCCTACTACTGTCCATGCAGTTACATTCAAACCTAAAGAAGCAGAGTCTCTTATTTCCAAGTTCTTAAGTACCACAAAAAAGTTACTGTTCCCTGAAATATAATAAGAAGCATCTGCAAAATCTACAAGAGGTAAGCCATGTGCATCACTATCCCATCCATCAACGTCAGTAGGCCTATCGGCATAATCTTCATCAGCCTCTATTTGAAATTTACCATCTGTAGTTGTAACAGTTGCTCCAGAGTATTCTCTATCAATTATTAAAGTGTTAGAATCTATTATTCTCGTTATAAGAAACTTGCTCCCATTAGGAGCAGTTGCCCACCTTCCACAGTGCGCTGTTCTACTAAGAGTAACACCAACTACAAGGTCAACTGTTGTGCTTCCATTTATCCAGCTTGCTGATGTTATAATTGTGTCAAGAATAGATGCTTTTGGCCAGCCAATAATTAATATAGGGCTGCTCCTTGTTCCAGAGTAGGCCATAACAATATTAGAAGTTGGTGCTCCAGAATACTCAACGTGAGTCCTTCTTACCCAAACAATATCACCAGCACTTAGTGCTCCAGACTCAAGAGCATACTCTATAGTAGCCCATGCAAGAGCTTGAGTTGTGCCATTATCTCCATTTGAACCCGAGTTTGAATCTACATAAAAATCAGACATTTACGTACCTCCCGTGTTTATAGTTAGGATTTCTCAAACCCTTCTTCCAGCAGCTTTGACAAAATGTAGCCCTGCTTGATATTCTTTCCCCACAAACTGGACACGTATTGTTTGATTTGTATTTTTTTATTATACCGACATGACATAATGAACATAAAGTAATTCCATTGTTTACATCAAGCCGCAACTCAGGGTAATCTGCGAAGGGTTTTATGTGGTGGGCTTGTAAATAATGCACCCCCGATTTTCCACCACAGGCTTGGCAAACATAACCATTTTTTTGGAACACG
>Ga0209345_10003730_pt1 | contig 15426 bp, 16 predicted proteins | sample Cruoilmetagenom7_FD_187294 | JGI IMG/M metagenome (GOLD analysis project Ga0209345, IMG submission 187294) | Oil polluted marine microbial communities from Coal Oil Point, Santa Barbara, California, USA - Sample 7 (SPAdes) (version 2) | ecosystem: Environmental > Aquatic > Marine > Oil seeps ... | reverse complement strand
CCGATGATACGCAGAGCCAAGTGCGCTTGCAGTTCGACACCCGCGAAGCCGCCGAAGAATACGCCCGCGATCACGGCATCGACGCGCAGGTGCAACTGCCCAACAAGCGCAAGCCCAACATCCGCGCTGGTGGCTATGGCGAGAATTTCGCGACCGGGCGGCGCGGGGCGTGGACCCACTGAGGGTGTAAGAAATACCTAAGATTTTCCGGTGGAAGGTTAAGTTTTTCCCAAGATCTACATATGGCGCAGGTAAGTCGGGTGTCATCTATATGCAGAGGTTTGCGTTCTAGGTTTGGCCTTAATGCTCAAGCCGTCTAATCCTGTGATGAACTACGGTCCGAGCCGGTGAACAACTGGTGCAAAGGCTGAAGCTGGCGCAAAGTTTATACATTCCGGACAATCAGGGGCTTCATGATCTTTCTTGGGCGCTCACCCGACACGGCGACACCGGGAGATCTGCGCCCGTATCAGCTGCACATGCCAGATAACGGGGTCCCCGTCGACGCTCTACGTGTGGATCGTGGCCCTGCGGTTCTTCTTCACCCATGACCTGCAGGCGCGAGGAGTTAAAGCGCTATATGCAATCCTGCACCGAACCGCGCAAGCAGTCCGTTTCAGCGTCGAGGAGGTGTCCGACATCCTGTTGGCAGACCCGGACCGGGGCTAAAGTATTGGGCCACGCTCAGCATCTCCTACGGTGCAGGACTTCGGGAGGCCGAGGTCTGCAGCCTCGAGATCAGCAATTTCGACAGGGCCGGACGCTGATCGGTGCTGAGTTGGGCAAGGGCGGCAAACAAGGGGCGGTTCAGTCACGCGATTCGGGAGTGGTCTAAATCGGACTTGTCTGAATTCTTCTCGATCTTTTGTCGAACCGTTTATCACACGCTAGTGCGGCAGGAGACCAAGTGTTGATGAATAGCCCGCCCAGCCCTTTTCACTCAGTCCTAAAAACGGGAGTGGAGAGGCCTCCGCGGCAGGGAGCCCCGACGGATATATTCTACGAATTTTCCTTGATATTTTCGTGTTCCGCATGTCTGACTTGCGGCTCTTACGAATTGCGGGAGCATTGAGGTAATGGCAGGAAAGAGTGTCGCCGTCTGGACTAGAGGGGAAGAAGGTGATGACCAGACCCACGAGGTTCACATAAATTATTGGCGATTGGAGGGGGGGGAGGCCTATTGGCTCTCTCGAATGAAGTTTTGTGTCTGTAAGTTCGTAGGCCGGAAATTCCGGGCTAAAACTTCGAAACAGGATAAGCTAGAGTTTGGATTTTGGGTCTGGGCCCCCAACAAAGTCAGTGAGGCCTCCATATATTTGCCCCTCAAACTAGAGCGTGGGGACATTCATGATTGCGCCGACAACTTCAAAAGAAGTGAAATATCTCAGGCGATATTTAACGAGCCGGTTACCATTACTCATGGAGCGGAGAACGCCCCTGTTATCGTTGCCAAAATTGATGATGAAATTTATACGTCTATATTTCTGTTCGAAAAATTGCCCAACGGCAACATTTCGGAAAACGAGTTGATGATTGAGGAGAAGGGCGAGGGTACTCAGCTCACTATAACATCAAAAGCGATCAAATCTGCGGTTGCCGCTGATGATAAGTCTGGAAAGCTATATTTTCGTTTACGCGTCAGATTGCATTCGGGTAGTCCTTTTGTGAGTACCATTCGCCCGTTTGATGGGGCGCTGCAAAGTGGCTACGAGGAGATTGATTATATTGACTTTCGAATCAATGAAAGCCGCAGCTTGCCTCGCGATGTGCAGGAAAGCTTGCGAAAAAGCACCTCAAGATTGAGGAAAATTTCATTTCTTACCGCAGCACCAATTTCTCTTGGCTTATCAAGTAATGACGCGCCATTGCATAAAATGCGTGTGCTTGAAAGTGCTGTGTGGGGCGGCTATATGGAGAACCTCCCCAGCCATATGATGGTTTACCATTGGCGCAAGGACTGGAAGGATAGTACTGCAATTTCCGACTTCACCGGTTTCGCGAAGTTTGCGATGAGACGAAGCGGACGCGGCAGAGTTCTAAAATATTTATTTATCTTCTTGCTACTCTCCATACTCTCGAGCTGGCTAGCAGCACGTATAGATGCCAACTTAGGAGCTCCAAACACTTGGTTGGATTTCCTTGCCGAGCAAGAGACTGCACCATCGTGAGGACGCTATGAACCGCCAGAACGCTGCCTGTCTTGACGAACTTCGCCTTCAAGAGCTGGAGGTATTGAGCTTCATTTTGCCCCTCTCGAGAGACTACCCCGGGATTGAGAAATGGTTTCTCAAAAAAGTGGCGCCCGGCATGAGGGATGGCTCCAGGTTTATTCTACCTGTCCATCGGTATGGTAAAATAGTGGCTGTAGGTATCGCAAAGAATGATGGACTTGAGAAGAAGATTTGCACTGTTCGTGTCGCGCCTACTTTTGAAGGTCGAGGTCTTGGGGTTCGGGTTTTTGATGGTCTTCTGAGATGGCTTAATACTGATAGGCCAAGCTTAACTGTGAGCGAACGGAACTTGTCAAAGTATTCGCGTTTATTTGACTATTACGGCTTTATGGAAACCTCAGCGACGAGAGGCGTATACTTGCCACACTCATTGGAGCATGGATTCAATGAAAGCTTAAAGTCTCGTCTGTCTATATCTCGGGAGGCAGGCGGTATAGTATATCCTCTACAGACGAAACTAAAGGCGGACTGATTGTTTCGAGTGGAACTTGAAGCGCCTTTGACAGTACTTCACCCGCGTGTTCTTCATTCTCAATATCTTTCATGCACTCCTGTAGCGAGTACCTGGGCCTTCCGAGGGCTCGACGTCTCTCTGATATCAACGCGGGTGACACATGCACCCTCAATAACATTGTCGGGCGCAATCGTTTTATTGCCGCTTTCGGCACGATGGCGCTAGATTTTGCCATGTAAAGATGGCCGTCAATCAGAAAGTCTATGTCCGGACGAGTGTCACAAACTCTTGCGATCGCGGCGCACAAATGGAACTGCATTTCTGATTGATTAAACCTGCATGTTCTCGGATAGTCGTGACGTAAGCGATGAAGAATTGAACTCGCCGAAATGTAGTCTAGTTTTGGCCTTAGCCGCGTGATCTCTTTACAAATTGAAGTTTTCCCTACGGTAGAGGCTCCGAATATTAAGACCCTGCGCTGCATGCTTTTCGTCCGCCTATACAGCCATTTCCATTTGTTTGGATGACTTAACCTTTTCAAGGTACCTAAAAGACTGGGGCGGAGTGAAGTCTTCAATGAGGTCCCTGGGTTCAATGGGTTCGGCAAATACCTTTAGACATCCAATTTCAATCGCGAAGGCCGTGTCTCGTCCACTGAAGTAGGCATCAAAGAAATCACGAGTTATACCAGATTCGCTACATGTTTCTCGCCACACGGTTTCAGGACTTCCTTGTAGAATGTTTGCAATAGAAAATTCTGCCACAATCTTTCCTACAGGCTTTGTGCAGTAGATCACGACTTTGGAGACATCTTTTGAAAAGACTTTTCGTCTAAATTCATAACGCTTTGTCCCATTCACGATGTTCGCGACGTGCTCTGGCTTAATCGATAATAATACGTTCATTGATCCTGCCTAAATCTGTTATGTCACGCAGTTGTTCATGCGTGAGTTCCCGAAGATCCCAGCGAGGCTGTTCGCTGATGATGTTGCCATCTAGGAGTGCCCCTCTAGTAGTTCTTCGCCCCATTGCCACGTTGTAGGTCATCTTCGCAACATACAAACGAGGGCTGGTCCGCCACTGATCCCTGAGTTCATCTTCAGAGAAGACTGTTCCTGTCGACACGTAGTCCCTAAAGTTCTCGAAATTTACGAAATTCCTCTTTTCTCTCACTTCCTCCACCACACAGAGCGACGTTACCACTGACCTATAGTAAGCGGGGGCCTGCCCATCGCTTGTACGATAGATGACGACGATATCCCCTGGGGACATGCGATTCAGGGAGAGCTTACCAATATAGACTTTATGAATAGTATTTGAGTAGGATACATCTTTCACAATTTCTTGCCGCTCATTTCTTAATATTGAATCCGGCAACAGTCGCGTGTGGTACTCGGGATAGACTGCAAGCAGCCATATCCGTGCTGTTTCAATCTGAATAAATGGGTAACGCCGGCTTAAGTCGTTTGAGTGCGTCCTTAGTTCTCGGACTAGAACCATTTCTATTCCGTTGGCTGTATTCTTGTCGGCGACGTGGTCAAAGCCATACCGTGAGAAAAGGCTGATGAGAGATTCATGTATCTGGAAGACAGTCACATAGATAGCATCGACATCTTCATCGACTGCAGTATCTAGGATTTTTTTAATCACTCTCTCACCAAGTTTTGTTCCTCGGCCATCGATTTTTAATGTTCCGATTTTCAACCACTTTTTATCGGGCAAACTCGGTGAGGTGTCGTTGACAGGGCCGACTTCGACTTTGAGATAGACCATGCCTGTGAGCCTAGTACTGTCGTCTTCTACACAGTATAGTTCAGCACCTTCAGCTTGCTTTCGTGCAAACCATTCTGGGAACTCGGCATATCCATGCTTCAAGCTATCAAAGAATGGATCATTAATATTTAGCTCTGAAAAAAGAGCGCGGCGCAGTTGGCGTGACATGGCAACTAAATTAGTCCTATTCTTCCGGCAATGTTTCGCGGCCTAAGGTTTGAGTTATGTCCCAATAGAATCACAATGCATCGCTTCACACCAGAAGATTTCTCCTTGGCCTGCATCGATGCAGAGAATCCCGGCCAGAACGAACGTTGCGCCGCCTCTGCAGTTCCGATGCGTTTGTTCAACGCATTGAGAGTAGGCAGGCCTATCAGGCGTTGAAGTCCTTGGAGGAGCACAAGACAGATCGCAAAGACACACGGGGCTTGGCACATCTGGCGCGGACCGAGCTCTATTATTCGACACATGTCAAATCGACGGAGCCAACCGTATGCGGGAGATCATCCAGGGGGATTGAATTTGGGGACCGGATCAAACAACTCCAAAATGCCGCCTGATCAAGCCGTCACCATCTTTTGGACACAGTTCGTGCCGCAGCCACCGCGCTTGCTCAACCCAATACCCCGAACTATCAAAGCCAAACCTGCAGACTTTCGTTACGAATGAGGGGCCAGTGGAAGGCCGGTCAATAGGTTTGGCCGTGAAAACTACTAAACTGGCAGGTCAATGTTCTTCAAAGTGGACCAACTATGTCCTGAACCATAAATGCGGTTTATATTCTCGTAGATAGTGTTGGCATGGTCGATAGACTTGTCGCGGACCCGGTATAGAGGGCCTGCAACAGTGACACTGTACACCCGATCTCTATCCATTACTGGGACTGCCACACCCCCTAAATCAGGCGAATAGTTGGATGCAGAAGCAAACCAGCCCCGCCGGCGTCCCGCTTCTATCTGCTTTAAAACCTCCGGAATGCTCATAGGGGTGTTCGTGCTATAACGCTCAAAAGAAACTTTGCGCAGTAAGACGCCCAAGTCATGTTCGGGCAGTTGTGAGAGCAGCGCTTGACCTGAGGCAGTGGCATGTATTGGCACTCGCTTTCCGGCCTTCGCAGCATAGCGAACACTTGCCTCGGATTCGACAACTTCGATGAATACGGCGAATAGCCCGCTGGACGCAGAAATCCAGATCGTCTCCCCAGTTTGTTCTGCGAGCTCGGCCAAAAGTTGACGCAAATTTTCCGAGATCGGCTCGCCTTCTGCAATAGCATTCGCCAGCTGTAGCCATCGGGGCGAAGGATAAAAACCTGCCCGCGCCTTGGGTTCGTATAGATAGCCATTTTCTACCAGCGTTGTCAGAATATTGAACGCACTAGAACGAGCCCAGCCGAAGTGCGCTACGACATCTGCTAAAGTAGCCGGTTTCTTGTGGTCTGAGAAAAACTCAAGCAAATTCAATAGGTTTTCGATCTGTTTGACGGCCACTTAGCGTTCCTTTGATTGTTTGTTTTTAGGATTTCGACTTTCATAGGCTTCTTAGACCGTCCAAATCTTTTTCCAAGGTAGTTGACAAAGCAAATTTTGCACCTCTTAACTGGTGCAGTATTCAGGACGATTTATTCATATATGTGAACAAATGGGAAGGGCAAAAATGAGCTTGTTGAACGGTTTGCGCATTCTCGACCTCTCAACCGTGTTAATGGGCCCCTATGGGTCTCAGATTTTGGGGGACTACGGGGCAGACGTTATCAAAGTGGAAGCGCCCGAGGGGGATGTAGTCCGTCAGATCGGCCCAACTCGCAACGCGGCCATGGGTCCGCTTTTCCTCAATGTGAACCGCTCGAAGCGTGATATTTCTTTGGACCTAAAGCGCTCCGAAAGCCGCCGCGCTATCTTGCGGTTGGTACAAACAGTTGATGTCTTAGTCACCAATATTCGCCCGCGCGCAATGGCCCGCCTGGGCTTGTCTTACGAAGATCTGGCCGAGGCTAACCCGCGTCTGATTTACGCTGCATACGTAGGATATGGACAGACTGGACCTTATGCAGACAGGCCTGCTTATGACGATCTGATTCAGGGGGGCGCCTGCATTTCGCATGGATTTGTGCGGGCAGGGGGCAAACCTGCCTATGTGCCGGCGGCGATTGTGGATCGAATTGTGGGCATGGCTGGCGTCAATGCTATTCTGGCTGCGGTCATTGAACGGTCGAATTCGGGCAAAGGGCAGAAAATCGAAATTCCGATGTTTGAAACCATGGTATCAATGATCATGGGAGACCACATGGGCGGGCTGACCTATGACCCCCCCTTGGACAAGGGCGGCTATGCTCGCCATCTTTCCGCCGATCGCAGACCCTATGAGACAAAGGACGGCTATGTCTGCGCCTTAGTCTACAATGATGGCCACTGGCAGCGGTTCTTCCACGCAATCGGGCGCAGTGACATTCTTGAGAACGATGATCGCTTTTCCAGCTTTAACAAGCGCATGGCGAATATCGATTCTGTCTATGCCACGTTAAGTGAATTCCTGCTCACCAAGACCACGGCAGAGTGGCTCAAAATTTTTGAGACTGCCGACGTGCCTGCGATGCCTATGCACAGCTACGAATCGGTGATCGAAGACCCGCACCTTGTGGCAACCGGGTTCTTCGAGGCCGAAGAGCACCCCACCGAAGGCAAGCTGCGCCGGATGGCCGTGCCTGTCAGTTTCTCGCGCACCCCCGCTCAATCCACCCGGCCTGCACCCGCATTGGGTGAGCATGGCCCTGAGATTTTGGCAGAGGTGGGCTTTAGCGAAAGTGAGATTGCCGAGCTGCAAAACAGTGGTGCTTTGTACGTGAAGGAAAAGGTTTAAGCTATGGATTTTGCGCTGACAGAGGATCAAACCGCGATCCGCGATGCGGTAGGACGGATTTGCGAGAAGTTCGACGCTGATTATTGGTTGACCCGCGACCGCGAGGGCGGATTTCCGACGGATTTCTATGACGCGCTAGCGACCGAAGGCTGGCTGGGCATTTGCTCAGATGAAGCGCAGGGCGGGGCAGGGCTGGGCATCACCGAAGCGGCTTTGATGATGCGCACGATCTCGGAATCCGGCGCAGGCATGTCGGGTGCTTCGGCGGTGCATATCAATATCTTTGGACTCCAGCCGGTGGCCAAATTGGGCACCGATGAGCAAAAAGAACGCATGATCCGCCCCATGGTCGAAGGTCGCGAGAAAGCCTGTTTCGCGGTAACCGAGCCCAACACGGGGTTGAACACCACACAGTTGAAGCTGCGGGCGGAAAAGCACGGCGACAGATATGTGGTGAATGGCCAGAAGGTCTGGATTTCTACCGCGCAGGGGGCTGACAACCTTTTGGTTTTGGCGCGCACCACGCCGCTGGATCAAGTGAAATCCCCGACCCACGGTCTATCGCTGTTCTATACCCCGTTTGACCGGGATCGGATCAAGGTTTCCGAAATCGAAAAAATGGGCCGCAAGGCGGTGGATTCCAACGAGCTGTTCTTTGAAAATTTCATTATCCCCGAAGCTGACCGTATCGGCGAAGAGGGCAAGGGGTTTGAGTACATCCTGCACGGGCTGAACCCGGAACGCATTCTGATCGCCGCCGAAGCCGTCGGCCTTGGCTTTGCCGCCCTGAAACGCGCCACTGATTATGCCCGCGAGCGCGAAGTCTTTAACCGTCCCATTGGCAAGAACCAATCAATCCAGCATCCATTGGCGATCTGCCACTCGGAGCTGGAGGCGGCTTGGCTGATGATCATGAAGGCTGCTTGGGAATACGACAATGGTCTGCCCTGTGGCGCCTCGGCCAATACCGCGAAATATTTGGCGGGCGAGGCGGGCTATAACGCATGCCAGACAGCGGTGATGACCCACGGCGGCTTTGGTTATGCCAAGGAATACCACGTTGAGCGCTATCTGCGTGAAAGCCTGATCCCTCGGATCGCTCCCGTTTCACCCCAGCTTGCTCTGTGCTTCATCGCCGAAAAGGTGCTGGGTCTCCCGAAATCTTACTGAAGAGCGCGCTATGCCCGGATTGTATTACGAAGACTTTGAGGTTGGCCGCCAGTTTCGCCATGAGCTGAGCCGGACCGTCACCGAAGCCGACAATACCACGTTCAGCCTCATGTCGCTGAACCCGCAGCCGTTGCATATCGATGCCGCCTTTGCCGAAGGTACGGAGTGGGGGCAGCGGCTGTTCAACTCCCTGTTCACCCTCGCGATTATGATCGGCATGACAGTGCAGGACACAACTTTAGGCACGACGATTGGCAATCTGGGAATGTCCGATGTGCGCTTTCCCAAGCCGGTGTTTCACGGCGACACGCTGCGCACCGAGACGCGGATCATCTCTAAACGCGAAAGCAAATCGCGCTCCGATGCGGGTTTGGTGGAGTTCGAGCACAGCTGCTTTAACCAACATGATACGCTGGTGGCCTCATGCCGCCGGACGGGCCTGATGCGCAAACGCCCGAGCGAGAGGGCCGCATGATGCGCAGCTTTCTGTTTGTTCCGGGCGACAGCCCCCGCAAGTTCGCCAAAGCGATGGGTGGCGAGGCGGATGCGCTGATCCTTGATTTGGAGGACTCGGTCGCCGCCCCCGCCAAAGCCGCCGCCCGCGCCTGCGTCAGAGACATGCTGCAGGCCGAGCGGGGGGGTAAGGCGCTCTTTGTGCGGGTGAATGCGCTGGACACAGGGTTGACACTGGCCGATTTGGCAACGGTCATGCCCCTTGCCCCCGACGGGATCGTTTTGCCCAAATGCGAAGGGCCGAATGATCTGCGAACCTGTGCCCATTACCTTGCAGCATTTGAGGCGGCGCATGATCTGCAACAGACGAATATCCTCGCGATCACAACGGAGACCGCCGCTTCGCTCTTTTCGCTAGGGCAGTACCGCGATGTTGATCCGCGGCTGTGGGGGTTGATGTGGGGAGCAGAGGATTTGGCCGCGTCCCTTGGCGCGAGGCAAAATACAGAGGATGGCACTTACACTGAGCCGTTCCGGCTAGCCCGCAACCTATGCCTTGCCGGGGCCGCAGCCGCGGAGGTGGTCGCAATAGACACCATCTGCACCAACCTACAGGACCTTGAAGCGCTGGAAGAAGAGGCCAATGTTGCTCGGCGCGACGGGTTCGGTGCCAAAGCGGTGATCCATCCCGATCACGTGGCACCGGTAAATCGGGCGTTCCAGCCGACGGCGAAGGAGGCGAGCTGGGCGCGAAGCGTAATAGATGCTTTTGCAGATAACCCGGAAGCCGGGGTCGTGAATATCAACGGTCAAATGATCGACAAGCCGCATCAGCGCGCGGCGGAAAAAATACTTGGCGCGCGCCATCAATCAAACTGGGGGAATAAATGAGAGCTATGGAGGAGAACGCGCCGGTCAACGGTGTCTCTGCCCTTTTGGCGCGGATCGAATCCGTTCTGATTGGCGCCTCTGGTCTGGCGATGGCCGCAATCATGTTGATCGTGGTCATGGATGTGACCCTGCGCTATATCTTCGCCGCGCCGCTGACGTGGTCTTACAGCTTGATCGGGCTGTATCTATCAGGCGCTGTCTTTTTCCTTGCTCTGTCAGACACGCTGCACAATCACGGCCATATCGCATTGGACGTCTTTGTGCCGCTCTTGCCGCGCCCGGTTCGGCATCTGGCCCAGGGGCTGGGCTATGGTGCTTCGACGTTGTTTGTCGGGGCCATGACGATGCTTGGCTATACGCAGGCGCGGGATGCATTTCTATTTGATAACCGCGTGGCCGAGGCCGTCGCTTGGCCCACTTGGATCGCCTATGCCTTGCTGACCGTCGGCATGGCCACCCTATTTCTGCGCTGTGGCTTTCGCACTGTCTTTCACCTCGCCTCGATCTTTTCGGCACAGGATTTGGTAGAGCTGCCAGCCCCGCCCGACACCAATCCAAAAACCGGGGAGCATGGCGAATGACCGTGACTATCGTACTCGTCCTTCTGGTGCTCTTGCTGATCACTGGCCTTCCCGTTGCCTTGGCGATGGGGGTGTCCGGTGCGGCGGGTCTATACATGTTTGGCGGCTGGCCGATCCTGCAGGGCATCTTGAAAACCACCCCCCTGTCGACCGCGAACAATTACGAGATAATTACGATCCCGATGTTCATTCTAATGGCGGAGTTCATCATCATCTCTGGCGTTGCGAATGATCTGTTCCGTGCCGCGACGGTCTGGGTAGGCCGGTTGCGAGGCGGGGTTGCGATGGCGACGGCGCTGGCCGGTGCGGGCTTTGGCGCGATCTCGGGCTCCTCCACGGCGGCGGCGGCAACGCTGGCCTCCACGTCGATCCCCGCCATGCTCAAAGAAGGCTATGATCCAAAGCTCGCGGGAGGGGTGGTTGCCATCTCTGGCACCTTGGCGATGCTAATCCCGCCATCGATTGCCTTGATCCTCTATGGGATTATCGCAGATATCCCGGTATCAGCTTTGCTGGTGGGCGGGGTGTTTCCGGGTATTATGGTGACCGCGACGATCATGCTGACCATTGCCTTTCTGGTCTGGCGCGATCCGAGTGCAGCACCAAAGGGGCAAGCTTATAGTTTTGATGATAAATTCAGATCGCTCAAGCGGATTGGACCGGTTCTGATACTATTCTTTGCAGTGACCGGCACGATCTATTCCGGCATCGCAACCCCGACCGAAGCCGCAGGCATAGGCGCCTTTTGTGCTCTACTGATTGCGGCATGGGAGCGTAAACTGACAGCCTCTAACAGCTGGCGCGCGCTCCGGTCCGCGGCGCAGACTACCTGCATGATCCTATTCATTATTTTAGGCGCACATGTCTTTGGCTACTTCTTCACTCTTACCCGTGTCACCAATGACCTCGCCAATTGGGTTGGCGCGCTAGAAACCTCGCGTTGGGTGATCCTCACGGTCATCTTGCTTGGCTATCTCATGCTTGGTTTCTTCATGGACCAGATCGCGATTTTGATTCTGACGGTGCCGGTAGTTCTGCCGTTGGTCTATCAACTGGGTTTCGATCCGGTGTGGTTCGGCGTTTTAATAGTCGTGACCGCCGAGGTCGGCATGGTGACCCCGCCAATGGGCATGAACGTCTTTGTCGTCGCGCGTTATACACGCCGACCGCTAGGCGAACTGTTTCAGGGCGTTATGCCCCATGTTTGGGCACATCTGATCGTCATCGGGCTGCTGGCAGCCTTTCCTGCGATTGTCCTGTGGCTGCCCTCAACCATGCAATAATACGATTCAACAAGGAGGAGAGAACGACCATGAAAATTAATAAAATCGGTATGCTTACAAGCCTAGCACTCTGCGTCAATACGGGTTCGGCGCTGGCGCAAGACGTGACACTACGGGTGGCTGACAGCCTTCCCGTCGGGCATTACATTGCAGAGAACCTACTGATGCCCTTTATCGCAGATGTCGAGAAAACCACTGGTGAGAGTGTTGGCTTCGACTATTTTCCTGCGCAACAGCTGGGCAAAGCCAAGGATATGCTCTCTCTGACCCAGACTGGTGTTACGGATCTTGGATATATCGGCGCGTCCTACCTTGCCGACAAACTGCCGCTGAGTTCGGTGGCACAGTTGCCCGGCACATTTGATACGGCTTGCGAAGGGACTATGGCATATTGGGAGCTTGCTAAGCCCGGTGGTGTTCTGGATCAGGCGGAATACGCCCCCGAGGGAGTGCGCGCACTTATGGCCCTGGCCCTGCCTCCCTATCAGTTATTCTCGGCAAAGGAGCTTACTGGCGTAGATAGCATCGATGGTCAAAAAATTCGCACGAGTGGTGGATCTCAAGCTCTCGCGATGACTAAGCTTGGTGGCATTCCTGTGCAGATGTCGGCCCCCGAGGCGCGCGAAGCGCTGTCTCGAGGGACGGTGGATGCAATCGTTTTTCCGTACGGGTCGATTGAACCCTATGACTTGGCTCCGCATCTAAAAACGGCGACCGAGGGTCTGAACCTTGGGTCTTTCGTGACGTCATACATGATCAGCCAAGCAAAATACGACAGTCTTTCCCCAGAAGTCCAGCAGGCACTGACTGCGGCTGGAGAGCGTGCAACCCAGCACGCCTGTGCCGTTATCGATGGGCTAGTTGAAGAAGATAAGAAAAAGATCGCCGACCAAGGCGTCGAGTTTGTCACGCTTCCCGAAGACGATATCGCGCAGATAGGCGATGCGCTCAAAAGTGTTGGCGCCGAATGGGCGACCGAAATGGATGAACGCAGCAAACCGGGCGCTGAGGTCCTGAAAGCGTTCATGGATGCCCTGAAGTAATAGCCCAACCAAATTTTAGGCACAGGCCAAAAAGTCGTTATGGCCTGTGCCGCAGATCGAAAACCGTGGGGTACAAGCTGGGCCTTTCGAAACCAGAAAAATGAGCACACGATGAAGCTACAGCCCTTAACCCTGTCTGCTATCCCAGCTGATTCAGAAGCCCTGCGCGCTGACGTCCGCGCTTTCGCGCTGCAGGAGACAGCTAAAATGTCTGCCGCCGTACGCGCGCAGTCGTGGATGGGGTTCTCTGAAGATTTCAGCCGGAAGATGGGAAAGAAAGGCTGGCTCGGGCTTTCGATCAAAAAGGAATACGGCGGGCAAGAAGCGGGTTTTTTCCACCGTTATGTCATTGTCGAAGAACTATTGGCTGCCGGCTCACCCGTCTCGGCCCACTGGATAGCCGACCGTCAAAGCGGTCCACTGATCCAGCGCTTTGGCTCTGATGTGCAGAAGCGACGCTATTTGCCAGGAATTTGCGCCGGGGAGAGCTTCTTTTGCATCGGCATGAGCGAGCCAAATGCCGGGTCCGATCTGGCCAGCGTGCGCAGCCGTGCGCATAAGGTCGATGGCGGATGGACGTTGAATGGGCAAAAGATTTGGACAACAAATGCCCCGAGATCACAGTTTATGATTGCCCTGGTGCGCACATCGGGCGCCTATGGAGATCGGCATACGGGGCTTTCGCAATTTGTGATCGACCTAACTTCACCGGGCATCATTATTCGCGAGATTAAGGATCTGAACGGGGATGCGCATTTCTCTGAAGTGTTCTTCAAAGACGTCTTTCTGCCAGATGACACGCTGATCGGCCGAGAAGGAAGCGGGTGGGAACAAGTTACGGCTGAACTAGCCTTTGAGCGCTCCGGCCCAGAACGAATTCTCAGCAGCATAGTGCTTTTGGACGAATGGTTGAACTGGCTGCGGGCAGTGCCGCAGTCGCATACGGCGGCATTGGGGCGCATGATGGCCCATTTGTCCACTCTTCGCGAGTTAAGTATCGCCGTCACGGCCCGATTGGCGGCGGGCGAAAGCCCGATCATTGAAGCGGCATTGGTCAAGGATTTGGGCACGAGTTTTGAACAGGAATTGCCGATCATGATCGCGGACGCTTTGTCAGCCGATCCTGATTTGCAGCCGCCCGCGTCATTAATGGAAACTTCGGTTTTCGTGGGGCTTGCCGCGCCCAGCTATTCACTGCGCGGCGGCACCAGAGAGATCTTGCGCGGCATGATCGCGCGTGGGCTAGGGCTAAGATAGGGGCAGGCATGACGAATATGTTAGAAGAAAGCGCCAAACAGCTTTTCGCAACCCATTGCACTGCAGAGCAGGTGCGGGATGTCGCGCAGCCGAGCCAGATCAGCAACTTATGGGATGCATTGACAGCCGCTGGTTTCGCCGATGCGCTAACGGGCGAGGACAGGGGCGGCGCTGGCCTGCAGCCGATCGATTTGGCCCCGGTCTTGTTTCAGGCAGGCGAACAGGCCGCACCGCTCCCCCTTGGGGAAACGATGCTCTTGCGGTCGATTTCAAGCCAAGCGGCGGACGCCGGGCCCATCGCTATCGCGCCCGCGCCGGTTCAAAGCACCAAGGGCGGCGATAGGCTGTCGAATGTCCCCTTTGGGCGGGTCGTGGGCCATGTCGTCGCGCAGGTGGGGGCGGAATGGACGTTGATGTCGCTCGACACCGCCACTGTCGTGCCATCCCCGTCCAAAGGAAGCTTGAACGCTAATATTCTTTGGCCACAAGGCGCACCAACGGGCCCAGTGTTGGAGGCCCACGACTGGCGCAGTGTGGGCGCTCTGATGCGTGCCGTCGATATGGCGGCAGCGATGGCGCGGTTGCTTGAGATGACAGTCGACTACGCGAAAGAGCGCGAACAGTTCGGGCGGGCCATCGCAAAGCAGCAGGCGATCCAACAACAGATTAGCCTAATGGCCGAAGAATGCTATGCCGCGCGCATGGCGGCGGAACTCGGGCTCGCCGGATATACGGACCCCACAGCAGTCGCCATCGCCAAATCGCGTGTCGGAGAGGCTGCTTCGCGGGTCGGCCCTATTGCACATGCGGTACATGGCGCGATTGGGATCACGCAAGAACATGATCTGCATCTCTATACCCGGCGATTGATCGAAGGGCGCATTGCTTATGGATCGGAGCGCTATTGGAACGAAAAGCTGGGCCAATCCCTCTTGGACAGCACGCAAAGCTCATTGAGTTTTGTGCAATCCGTTTCGGCTCGCAAAACGATGCCGGTGACTCTTTAAACGAAAGGACAACCATGACCAAATTTCTGAAATACGAGCAGGACGGCGCCATTGTCACGCTGACGATGAACGACCCGGACCGCCGCAACCCGCTGACCGGCAATTCCGCTGTCGAGGAATTCTTGGAAGCCGCGGACCGGATTGAAAAGGACGCCTCCGTGCGCGTTGTGATCGTGACCGGCTCGGGCAAAGCCTTTTCCGCCGGGGGCGACGTTAAAGACATGAAGAAATACGAGGATGACACGCTCAGACCCGTATCGATCCGGACTGAATACCAACAGGGGATCCAGCGCCTGACCTTGGCATTGTATAACCTCGAGGTGCCGATGATTGCGGCGGTAAACGGCTATGCCATTGGCGCGGGCTGCGACCTGACCTGCATGTGCGATATTCGCATCGCTGGTGAAAGCGCCAAGTTCGCCGAAAG
>Ga0209345_10003729_pt1 | contig 15428 bp, 18 predicted proteins | sample Cruoilmetagenom7_FD_187294 | JGI IMG/M metagenome (GOLD analysis project Ga0209345, IMG submission 187294) | Oil polluted marine microbial communities from Coal Oil Point, Santa Barbara, California, USA - Sample 7 (SPAdes) (version 2) | ecosystem: Environmental > Aquatic > Marine > Oil seeps ... | reverse complement strand
AAAACGTAAGAATCAGGTGCGGAAAAGTTATTTCTTTTTTGTATCTTGTTTAATGCCAGGGGGGTATATTTTTTCAGGTTCTTTTCTTCCATCGGGGCGTTCAATTAATTCAAAAGTAATCCCAAAAATTTTTTCGGAATCTAAATATGCGTAATGCCCATCACCATTAAGGCCAAAACCGCTCCCATCCTGAATAACAGTAAACCCCATTTCTTCAGCCTGTTGGATAGTTGATTGCATATCTTCTACTAAAATACCAAGATGTTGAACGCCATACCCCTTTTCTTCTACAAAATCCTTATAAATAGAATTTCCTTCTTTGACCTCTATAAGTTCAATTCGCATAGAGCCAAAATAGGAAAGGGCAATCCGCATGGAATAATCTGCGTCTTCACCCATGTAGGTCATATTCTTTACAATGGGTTTTTCGTAGGTGTAAAAATGCCAGGGGCCAATCCCAAAGATTTTCCAGTAATTTTCAACTGTTTTATCCAGATCTTTTACAACGAGCGCGATCTGCGCAATTCCGCTCTTTAAAAACCCCAGTTTATTATTCAAAGTTGTTTATCCTAATCGATAAGTAATTTTTCGCCAGTTAGTTGGTCGGTGATCAGGTGATTGATAAATTTTCCCCGCAGTGCAGCTCGGATAATACCCACTTTATCTGGTCCCCCCGCAAGCCCGATAACTTGTTTGGTGTTTTTTAGTTCTTTAAGAGAGATACCGATAACACGATCGTTGATTTCTGACTGAACGATGTTGCCGTCTTTATCTAAGAACCGCAGGGCAATATCTCCAACCGCACCTTTTTCAAGGAGCATTTTTAACTCTGCTTCAGTTAAAATTGTGCCGTCCCGCATTATCACTGATTCCGGTGTTGGAGCTCCCAAACCTAAAAAGACAATATCAAGTTTTTTGAAAAGAGCATAAACTTCTTTAACATATGATTCCGAAAGAACAGCTTGCTTGATTGAAGCATGATCCAGGATGCCAGGCAAATTGAGAAGATGTAATTTGGATCCAATCTGCGCAACCATACGCCTGAGGATATAGGTGGCGTGTGCTTCCGATTCGGGCAGCCCTAAACCGCCGAGTACCTGAATTAATTCCGATTTTCGATAGTCCATGTTTGGAATGGAGTCTGCCATTGCACGGAGTGTCGTTCCCCAGGAAATACCGATCATGCTCGGGTCAGTGACAGCTCTAACGAAATAATCAGCAGCAGCAACACCAATTTCAGTGGAAACGGCGATCTGTGACTGTGGATCGCTGACTTCCACAATATAAACTTCATCAATTCCATATTCATTTTCAAGTGCGTTTTCGATATCGGTGTGAATTCCGGGAATTCCGCTTATTGTGATTTTAACAATGCCAAAATCTTTTGCCTGCTTCAGCAGGCGGGAAACTTTTGGGCGGGATATCTTTAGTCGTCCGCTAATTTCCTTTTGGGTGAGAGTATTGTCATAATACAATTTGCTGACTTTTTGTAAAAGCCGATAATCCACAATTTGTTTTCGCGCCATGATATATCCTTGGAGTGAGGTTTGTACAAATGTTCAATAGTGAATTTTTGTCATTGTTAATTATATACTAATCTTTTTTTTGTTGGTCCAACATAAATATCTTTATTAAAGGGGACGAGTACCTTGTTGATGAAAAAAACAATAAAAAAGGTTAACCCTGCTGGAAAACAAGGGTGGCGTTGGATATGTGGTTGAGGGTATAGGAAAGTACTCTTACATCCTCTTAATAAGGGAATTTTCTTATTTAATTATTAAGCTTGACAAACATATGAAAATGTTTATAATTGAAAAAGGTTACCATTGTCAATAAAGAATTAATATGGGAAACAACACCTCAGAATCTCTTGTTAATATATGGCTGCAAAGATTGAAGGAAAATGGCCACCGCATCACTCGCCAAAGATGTGTTATTGTGGAGGTCTTGTTAAGTATAGATCGCGCCTTAAAACCAATTGAGGTATATGACTTAGGCAGAAAATCTTTTCCGAATTTGGGGCTGGTAACAGTTTACCGGACCTTAGAGAATCTGGAAGAACTTGGTTTATTACAGAAAGTGCACCAGCCGCAGGGCTGTAATAAGTATATTAAATCCGCTTATGGCCATCAGCATTTATTGATTTGCACTTCTTGCAATAAGGCAGTCTATTTTGATGGTTTTAACCTCAAACAGCAATTCGAAAAGGTTAGCAATGAATTAGATTTCCATATTGACGATCATTGGCTTCAACTTTTTGGCATCTGCAGTCAATGTCAGTCAAAGGCCAAAGTCCATTGAAATGAGATACCATATTTCTACTGGTTTTAAAGGAGATAGTTATGTTTGAACTTTCCAATACTTTCATTTATATCGCAAGTTTTGCGTTGGCTTCAGCTTTGATAAATGGCCTTGGAATTCTGGCTATTTTCAGACATCGAGAATGGGCTGAAAAAGCAAAAACTTACTTCATGTGTTTTGCTGCAGGAATGTTAGTATCAACTCCTCTATTATTAACTTTGCCTACAGCTATTGGAAAAAACTTTTACGCGGGATCCATGGCGCTCTTTGGCTTTCTGTTCATGTTTTTTAGTAATGAATTGATAAAACGCTACACACATAAAAAGACACTCGCATTTGGTATAACCGCTGTTGAAGGAATAGGAATCCATTCTTTTATTGACGGCATCATATATACAGTAACCTTTAAAATATCAATTTTAGCTGGCGTTCTTGCAGGAACGGGGTTGGTTGTGCATGAATTCGCAGAGGGTGTCATAACTTACCTTGTTTTGCTTAAAGGCGGTATGAAAAAGAAAACCGCTATGCTGTATGCATTTTTAGTAGCAGGACTTACTACCCCCATAGGGGCATTTGTAGCTTTCCCTTTGATAAATAAATTAAGTGAATCAAACCTGGGATTAATGCTCGGATTTGTCTCCGGAATATTATTATATGTGTCTGCTTCTCATCTATTACCCGAAGCAAAACAAGAAGAAAAAGAACATTCCAGCATTGCTTTCCTTTCTGGTGTGGGGCTGGCAATATTTATTGTGCTGTCAAAGTTGCTCTGATATATTTGTTTTGGTGCAATTTAATGGATATTCCTGGAAGGCGAAATTATAATTAATTATTATTTTTGGAATGAAAGTACTTTTTTAAACTGAAAAACGATCTCCCGGGGTTAAAATATCCTGTGCGTAGCGGGCTCACTTAAATGTTGATGGATTTCATTGTGCACAAAAGAAGTATGCTCTTATAAAGGAGTGTTTGCACCCAACTTTGGTCTCTTTGGCGTGGACACATCAATTACCCATTTATAATTCCCAATGTATTAATAGCCAATGGATCTAATCACTTCCTAGGTTCAATAATCATAGGTTCTAATATTTAAGTATAAAATAAGCAATAATAATGAATCACGAATGGAAAAAAATTAAACTGTTAGCAGATGCTGATGACTCTGTACTGAAATCAATTGACGAACGGGGATGGCCGGTTTCCTATGCGGAAGGGGAGCCAGTCCTGTGGGAAGGGGACGAATGTCAAGCAGTCTATTTCATCACTTCTGGGATGGTGGAGGTTTACCGTACCGCGATTGATGGGCGGGCGCACACGCTGCGTGTGTTGCGTGCCGGAGACAGCTTTAACCTGGCGCCGGCGCTGATGAAAGAGGAAAAAAACCTGGCAAATGCACGTTGTTTGGTGACGACAGATATATTGGTGCTGGGCTGTGAGGATTTGCAAATCATCATTGCCAGGCATCCAGATTTTGCGGTGCGCATCCTGCAGGAAATGGCAGAGCGCTTAGCAGATATGACCAGGCTGACTAGTGAACTGGCCCTGCTGACCGTGCGGGAGCGAACAGCGGTTTTTCTAATGCGGGAAGCAGAAAATATTTTAATTAATGCTGGGCGGCGGTGGACACAGGATGATATGGCGCGCCAGATTGGTACCGTGAGGGATGTGATCGGGCGCACTCTGAGAGACTTTGAAGAAAAAGGGCTTATCCTACGGGATCGGGGAAACATATCTTTGGTAAATCGGGAAGGTATGGAGCGGACAGCAGACGGTTGCGAATAAGACTTAAGTCATATCGGGATTGGTGATCTGTTGGTATCCTCATTATCAGAAAGGAAAACAAGCATGGCTGAACTGAACTTGCCAGTGATCGACGCGACAAAATGCACACTATGCGGCATCTGTGTGGATGCCTGCCCGGAAGAAGTGCTGGCGATCGAAGCGGATGCGCTGGTATTTGCTCATCCAGAACAGTGTACATTGTGCGCTGAGTGTGAGACGGTGTGCCCGGAAGGTGCAGTGGCATGCTATTACCAGATCAGCTGGACTGATTAATAGGAGGATCAACTATGAGTGAATTTATCAATAATATAAGCGAAAAAAAAGACAAGATCAAAACCGCACTCAAGCGCATTCATGACGGCGAGGCATATGAAGACGTTAAGCAGGAGTTCGCGGACGTGCTGGGCACCGCAACTGCCCAGGAAATATCTGAAATTGAGCAGACGCTGATCGAAGAAGGTATGCCGGTGGAGAATATCCAGTATCTATGTGATGTACACGTGGCGATGTTTCGTGAATCGCTTGATAAGCAGCCGCCTCCAGAGATGATGGCTGGCCACCCGATATACACATTCCGCGCGGAGAATGAACTGCTCGCGTTTGTGTTGAATGCCGCCAAACAAACCCTGCACAAAATGAAGGAAGATCAATCTGAAGCATTGGCGCAGAAACTGAAAGGCAGCATAGAGAAGTTAAAGCAATTTGATACGCATTATCTGCGTAAAGAGAATATATTATTTCCATATTTAGAAAAAACCAACTTCAGCGGACCTTCTTCTGTGATGTGGGGCATCCATGACGACATACGCAAAGGGTGGAAGGCGATCTTGGCGGTGATTGAATCGGGAAAAGATGTCAGCAATGAGAGTATGGATAAATTACAGCAGGAGTTTGCTGAATTAGAAAATGCGATGCGTGAAATGGTTTATAAGGAAGAACGCATCCTGTTTCCCGCTGCGATCGAACGTCTGACAGAAGCGGACTGGCGTGCAATCCATAGCCAGGAACCAGGTTTTGGTTACAGTTATGTGACACGCGGAACCGACTGGCCGGTTGAAAGTGAGAAAAAAGAACCAGTTGACCAATTTAAAAAGGAAGAGAAAGAAGAGAGGGAAGAACTAATGACCCAATTTCCATTAACCACTGGTGATCTATCGATCTCACAGATTAATATGCTGTTGAGCAATTTACCAGTTGATATTACCTATGTTGACGAGAATGACACAGTGTTGTTCTTCTCGGAAACAGCTGACCGCATTTTCAAACGCACTGCGGCAATTATTGGACGCAAAGTGCAGAACTGCCATCCCCCCCAGAGCATGGACAAAGTACAGAAGATCCTGGATGATTTTAAAGCCGGCACAATGGATGCGGCTGAATTCTGGATCCAGATGAATGGGATGTTCATTCATATCCGTTATTTTGCGCTGCACGACGCGAATGGAAATTACAAAGGCACATTGGAAGTTTCACAGGACCTAACACCCCTGCGTGCTTTAGAAGGCGAAAAACGCCTTTTGGACGATTAATACTTAACGAAAAAATGAAAAAAGGTAGGTTTATCAAACCTGCCTTTTTGAACATTAGATCAATCAGTGATTCCTGATTAAAAATCACCCCCATTTTCTATAATAATAAATCTTCTAATTTAACTTTTCTAGAAATCAAGGATGATCTCGCTGTTGATATTAAAAGTAGATATGATCTGAGCTCCAATTCGCTGGTCAATTTAATAAAGAGAGTCACGTTTGTAAAATGATCTCTGATAATCACACTTGATCTAGGGCCTGTTGGAGATCAGCAACCAGGTCTTCCGTGTCCTCTATGCCAAGAGCTAGGCGTACGAGATTATCTGTAATACCAATCGACTGGCGTTTCTCAGTTGAAAATTCATAAAATGATTGCAGAGCGGGTTGCTCAATAAGAGATTCTGCGCCACCGAAGGAGGGACCGATAAGTGGAATTTTGACTGCATCGATGAAGCGAGAGGTAGTTTCCAGATCTCCTTTGATGGTGAATGAAACGACACCACCAAAACCGTTCATCTGTTTTGCGGCAGTGATGTGGTCGGGGTGTGAGGGTAATCCAGGGTACCAAACGCGTTCAATTTTTGGGTGTCTCTCTAGGAATTGACTTACTGCTTGGCCGCTGTGGTTGTGCTGTGCAACACGCAGCCCCAATGTTTTAATTCCGCGTAGTAATAAATATGCGTTGTGTGGGTCTGCAATTGCACCCAGGATGCCCAAATTTTCACGCAGCTCTTTTACCAGTTTGCTGCTGCCTGCTGCCACACCTGCCATAATATCGTTGTGGCCGCCCAGATACTTGGTGGCAGAGTGAATGACTAGGTCGACACCCCAATCAAGGGGGCGCATATTAAGTGGAGTTGAGAAAGTGGCGTCTAAAACGGTTTTTATATTTTTTCCTCGTGCGATTGCTATAAACCGTTCCAAGTCGATAATACGCAGATATGGGTTGGTAGGAGACTCAGAGACCAACAGCCGCGTGTTTGGTTGAACGGATGATTCCAGCAGCTCATAATTGCCGACGGGGACAACGGTACAGGAAATACCCAGTCGCTGGAGAAATGAGCTGCAGAATTGGCGTGTGCGGCGGTAGCAGTCATCGGTGATGATGATATTAGATCCGGTGGGGAGTAATGTTAGCAGGACTGTGGTGATCGCTGCCATACCGCAAGAAAAGAGGACTGCATCCTCCGCATTTTCCAGCCCTGCCAGCCGTTTTTCAACTGCGGAAATGGTAGGGTTTCCGTAGCGTCCATATTCATCACGTCCGGTATCTTTACCGCAAATGTTTGCTTCCATGAAGGCGCACAAATCCTCTGTATTGGCAAAATGGTAAGTGGCGGCTTGGACGATTGGTTCTGTAACAGAATGATAGGGATTGTTCTGCCTATTGATGTGGACAGAGCGGGTGGATGGACCCTGATGTGGAAAATCATTTATTATGTTTTTTGTATTTATTGAAGCTTTCTCAGTTAGTTTTGTGACCATTTTTTACTCCTTATGAATTGGTTTTTAACCAAAAGAGGCTGCCTTTTTGGCAACCTCTTTTTTTTGATCTGATTTTTATTTAGTAAGAAAATCGTGTCATTGAGGGATTGCCTCCGGGATAGTTAAAGACATCATCATACTGCGCATTATGCCATGCATCATGACGGGCTGAATGGAGAATGATTGGCTAAGTGTGGATGCAATTATTTGCTGTGTCATTTTATTTTTACCTCTTAATAAAAAAAACTGCCTGATCGGCAGCTATTACCTTACTTATCCTAATAAATCAGGTTATCCTGCCGCGTATTGATATGTGGACATAGCCATCATCATGTACATGGCTGATGGGATCATATTGCAGCTGGAGGAATTGATAGATGTTTTCATTTAGAATTATGCTCGATTATATATAGTTAAGCGGAATTTGTAAAGCAATTGATGTGCGGTTGTTACTACAAAGTTAAAATGTCCTATTGGAGGATATGGAATGCAAAGGACAATCACAATGACAGAAAAGGAATTAGAACGGAGTAAAGCCATTCACTTGGCCAACGAAAAGCGGCTCACGCAAACCAAAGAGGCCCAACGATTGAAGATCAGCGAGCGGCATTTACGAAGGCTGCTGAGACGATATCGAGAAAAGGGTGACGCAGGGCTGGTGTTCGGTCACCGAGGTAAACCAAGCAACAACCGCATGTGTGAAGAAAAACGACAAACCATCTTAGACCTAATGCTGACAACATATCAAGGTTTTGGCCCGACACTGGCAAGCGAAAAGCTGGCAGAGTGAGAATGGATTTAAATAGAAAAGGCAAGTATGAAAAACCTGCCTATTTGAACATTAGATCGATAAGCGATTCCTGAGTTAAAAATCACCACTATTTTTTATAATAACAAATCTTCTAATTTGACTTTATCGAAATCAAGGATGATCTCGCCGTTTATGTCAAAAGTAGGTGTGACCTGGGATCCAATCCCCCAGATTCGGACCTGACGTGCGGCTGCGAGGTTAACAGAAATGTCCACTTCGGAGAAGTTGATCTTGTGCTTTCTGAGCCAATCCCTAGCTAGGCGGCAGTCCGGGCACCATGGGGTGCAGTACATGACGACTTCACTCTTGGGTATATCTTCTTCTTTATAAAGGTGTTTAATCTTCTTTTCTGCGTCAGGGATGATTTTCTTCAATTCATTTAAAAGAACTTCATTATCCGGCTGATCATTGATGTCGTGGATGTCAACATAACGGATGATGCCGTCTTTATCAATGATAAAGATCGCCCGTTCACTGCTTCCATCTTTACGCATGACACCATATTTTTTTGCAATAGCTCCATGCGGCCAAAAATCACTTAACAGAGGATAATTAATATTTCCAAAACTTTTCGCCCATGCTTTTAAACAGGGGATGTGATCCACGCTGATGCCCAGAACCTGGACATTTAATCCCGCGAATGTTTCACGCAGTGCTTCATACGACGGGATCTGGCCTGTTCAGACCGGGGTCCAGGCGAGGGGGAAGAAAACCAGAACGACTGTTTTTCCGCGCAGGTCACTCAGTGTGACGTCTTTGCCCAGGTGGCAGGGCAGCGTGAAGGTCGGCGCTTGCATTCCAATATTTATTTTCATGCGATTCTCCTTTTGATTTGACAAACTGTTGTATTATTATATGGATAAATGACTATTAGATCCTATAAGAAAATTATATAAATAAAGGAATAGAAAATGTACAAAGTGGTTTTACTAAGACATGGCGAAAGTGTGTGGAATAAAAAGAACTTTTTCACGGGATGGACGGATGTGGACTTGACTGAAAAAGGGATTGCGGAAGCGCATTCTGCAGCAAAACTTCTTGAGGAGGGAGGCTACACCTTTGATGTGGCTTTCACTTCTGTACTCAAGCGTGCGATTTTAACACTATGGATTGTTTTGGAAGATATGGATCTGACCTGGATCCCGGTAGTACGTTCCTGGCGGCTGAACGAAAGAATGTACGGTGACCTGCAGGGGTTGAATAAGGCGGAAACAGCAGAAAAGTTGGGAGCGGAGCAGGTGCATATTTGGCGGCGCAGTTATGACACACCACCGCCTGAGATGGCGCGTGATGATGACCGTCATCCCAGCAAGGACCGCCGCTACGCGGATTTGCCAATTGATGAGGTGCCTGGTACGGAATGTCTGAAGGACACTGTCGAGCGATTCCTGCCGTATTGGATCGACGCTATTGTTCCAGCCATCAAGGCAGGTGAACGGGTTATTGTCGCCGCGCACGGCAACTCACTGCGCGCGCTTGTGAAATATCTGGATAATATCTCTGATGAGGAGATTCCAGGGCTGAATATCCCTACGGGTGTGCCGCTGGTATATGAACTGGATGAAGATTTGCACCCCATCAAGCATTATTACCTGGGTGACCAGGACGCGGTCAATGCCGCTATCAACGTGGTGGCAAACCAGGCTAAAAAGAAATAAGATCACAAAGACATCCTTATTCGGGATGTCTTTGTATTTAATCAAGCAAGACATATTTCATTATCTTGGGCAGGGAGAAGTTATTCGATAGATACTTTATCAAATATCGTAATTTTCAGATATTCTGCAGAAGATATTGGATTAGGGTATGGCGTAAAATAGAGGAAGAATGAAAACAGTAGACGAGATTAAACAACGGATTGATCAGATCAGAAAAGAAATACCTGAAGATGTGAAGATTTTAGGTGCTTCCAAAACGCGCACAATAGAAGAAGTGCGTGCTGCACAGGCGGCAGGGTTGTTTACTTTTGGGCATAACTATGTGCAGGAAGCACAGGCGATGATCCCTCTAGCTGATTTCGACGCAAAATGGCACATGATCGGGCATCTGCAGCGTAACAAAGCACGTTTGGCAGTGGAGTTGTTTGATGTGGTGGAAACGCTCGATTCCCTGCGCCTGGCGAAAGAACTGGAAAAACGTTGTGCGGGAATAAGGAAAAAAATGCCAGTGTTGATCGAGGTGAACAGCGGGCGCGAGGAGAATAAAACCGGCCTGATGTCGGAAGAGGTGGAAACTCTATCGGAGTGGCTCAGTCAGCAGACATATTTGCACCTGGTGGGATTGATGACGATGGGCCCGTTGACCGGAGACCCGGAACTTTCGAGACCGTACTATAAGGAAACACGGCGGTTATATGAGGAAATCCAGCGGCAGCAGTTTTCAAACGTAGAAATGCGTGTGTTGTCAATGGGCATGAGCAATAGTTATAAAGTGGCGATCGAGGAAGGGGCAAATCTGGTGCGGCTGGGTACGCTCATCTTCGGTCCGCGCCGAAGCTAATATGATAAAATATGTCTAAATTATGCGAAATAGAATCTTTGAAAAATAATCGATATTTTTCTACCAAAATTACCCCCCACTGGACATCTTATATTATAATTTATCCGGTTTGTGCACATAAAAAGTGCAAAATATCACTCGCAATAAGGATTAACGGATAGTAAAATATATATATGGACAATATTCAGGTGCTTATTGAATTTACCGGCATATCCCGCATGTTAACGGAGAAAATGGAATATCAACTTTCCCTCGCAGAAGGAGCTGGAATAATGGATGTTGTGCGCGCGATTGGACGTAAGTTCCCCCTTTTGGTGGGAGAAGTGATCGAAAAAGACGGTGAGACGCTTATCCCCACAAATCTGTTCAGTGTAAACGGAAAACAGATCCTGAATGAGAAACAACTGCATTACCAGCCGAAAGACGGCGATCGATTGATTTTATTGTCATTATTAGCCGGCGGATAGCGCCGGGCAAATTCATACTTGCGAGGAGAGAAAAGTATGTTTGGATACAGCGGAAAGATTCTGCATATTGATCTAATTGAACAGAAAACCTGGGTTGAAGGAAAAACTGAAGATTGGTATAAGATATGGATCGGGGGCGTTTCGATGGCAACCCGACTGTGTTGGGAAAACATTACCCCGGGCTGCGACCCCTATTCACCAGAAAACCCTGTTTGTTTCGCCAATGGTATTTTTGCCGGTACACCTGTGCCGGTAGGTGGCAAGTATGGATTGGCGTCTAAATCTCCCATGACCGGTTTCATAGGCGACAGCCTTTCCGGTTCATGGTTCTCGATTGCGCTCAAACGCGCCTCTTGGGATGGCGTGGTCATTCATGGCACTAGTGAAGAATGGGTGTATATATTCATTGATGACGAACGCGTAGAATTTCGCGATGCCAGCAAATTGATGGGGCTAGGCACTTTCGCAGCGGAAGAAGCGATCCGTGATGAATTGGCGGATGACCAGGTGCGTTCAGCAACCATCGGCCCAGCTGGTGAAAATATGGTGCGCTTCGCGAATGTGACCAATGACGGCCGGCAGGCAGGGCGTACCGGACACGGCTCGGTGTGGGCTTCAAAAAAGCTGAAAGCTGTGTCAGTACGCGGCACGAAAGGAATCACTGTAGCTGACCCGGAAACACTGAATAAATTATCTTTCGATATCACTAAAGCTGCTCAGGGACCGCATACGTCCAAATACCGCCTCTTGGGTACAGTCACAAATGTTCTGAATATGAACAAACTGGGGCTGCTGCCGACCCGTAATTACCAGGAGGGTGTTTTTGAGGATGCGGAAATGGTGAGCGGTGAATTCTTGCATGAACATAATAAAGTAAAGACGATCGCCTGCGCGCAGTGCCCGATTGCATGCGAGCAGATGTCAATGGTTAAAACAGGCCCATGGGCAGGTGCGATGACCGGTATTGAATATGAATGCCTCTTCGCAAACAGTTCTAACCTGGGTATAAACGATATAAATGCCGCCATTAAGTTGATTGAGATCGCTGACCAGGGCGGAATGGATGCCATGTCTATGGGTATTACCCTCTCATGGGCGATGGAAAGCTTTGAAAAAGGTGTCCTCACGAAAGAAGATTTTAAATGCGAGAAACATCCTGATGGGCTTGAGTTGACTTTTGGAAATGGGATGGCTGCGGTTGCAACCGCGGAGATGATCCGCGACCAGGTTGCGGTCGGGAAGCTGCTTTCACAGGGAACAAAGAGGGCAAGCGAAACGATCGACAAGGAACGCGGCACCAAATCCTACCAATGGGCAATGCATTCCAAGGGAATGGAGACAGCCGGCTATGAAGCACGAGGCTTGAAGACTTTTTCGCTTGGTTCAGCTGTTGGCACTCGCGGTCCGTGCCACAACCGCACTGCTGCGTATGACCCGGATATCAAAGGGGTAGTGGATCGATTTACTGTGGATGATACGCGTGGAGAATTAGCCCGCAGCACGGAAGAATACGCTGCTGTATATGATACTCTACCACTTTGCAAATTCATCCGGCGCTGCTTCACGGGAAAAGCTGACCGCGCTGGGGCATGGCCAATGATTGCAAAACTGATCAATGCTACTACTGGATGGAATTATGAGTATGATGATATTGACCTGATCGGCGAACGGGCGTTTACTATCAAAAAAGCGTTCAATATTCGTGAAGGATGGAAGCGCACGGACGATACGCTGCCCTACCGCTGGATGAATGAACCAATGACAAAAGGCCCTTCTGCCGGGCATTTCACTTCGGATGAAGAGCTGGAATACATGAAGGACCTGTATTACAAGGCTAAGGGGTGGAATAATGATGGGATGATCCCGAAAGAGAAACTGAAAGAGCTCGGTATGCCGGATGTTGCTGAGCAGATTGGCGTATAAGGAAAGCGGAGAAAAGATATGGCTGTTTCTACATCAAAATTCAATTACATTGACTGCGATCCAGATTTGTGCATTGGCTGCCAGATTTGTGAATATGTGTGCTCGTACACGAAAAATGGTGAATATAACACTTATCACAGCCGCATCCGCACAGTGCGGGTGGACGAAGTATTGATCACTGCTATTGCCTGCCGCACATGTGAAAACGCGCCCTGCGTGATTTCTTGCCCGCAGAAGGCGCTTTCTCAAGATCCGGAAACAGGTACGATACGCCTGGAAGCTACCAAATGTGATGGATGTGCCTGGTGTATTGACGCATGTGATTTTGGTGCTATTTCCATGAACCACGAAGCCAGATTGGTAGAGATTTGCGACCAATGTGAGAACGAGGAAGATGGGCCGCAGTGTGTGCTGTGGTGTCCGAAAGAAGCATTAGCGCTGACTACGCCTGAACAGCGGGCTCAGAAATCGCGCAGAGAATTGATCAAACAGGAAGTCATCGGACCTAAATAACAGCAGTATCTGCGTATCCGCGCAGATAAAACAATGGTGAACAATTACCAAAAGGAGCTGTATGAGCGAGAGTAAGAGCAAGAGCCCAAATCCTGAGGAGCCACGCATCGGTGTATATGTCTGCCACTGCGGTACGAATATTGCCGGTGTGATTCCGCCGGATGAAGTCGCGGAATGGGCATCGCAACTGCCCGGTGTGGTGCATGCGACCGACACACTGTATGCCTGCGCGGACAGTGGGCAGACCCTTATCAAAGAAGAAATTAAAAAGCACAACCTGAATCGTGTGGTTGTTGCTGCTTGTTCCGTACGCATGCATGAAGCCACATTCCGCGGTGCAGTTTCCGAAGCGGGAATGAATCCATTCTTGATGGAAATGGCTAACATTCGTGAACAGTGCACATGGGCACATGGGCACGACCGGGAAGGCGCTCTGAAGAAAGCCAAAGCTCTGACGGCAGCAGCGATTGCGAAAGCACGCTTCATGGTGCCCCTTGAAATGATCACAGTACCCGTTACTAAACGGGCGATGGTCATTGGCGCCGGCGTATCTGGCATCAGCACCGCGCTGGACCTGGCAGACCAGGGTATTGAAACGATCTTAGTAGAGAAAGAACCTACCATCGGAGGGGTCATGGCACAGCTCAACAAGACCTTCCCTACGATGGACTGTAGCATATGAATACTCGCACCTAAAATGGTTGACGCGGCGCGTCACCGCAACATTGATGTGAGAACATATACGCAGGTTGAACGCGTAGAAGGGTATGTAGGCAATTTCAAAGTCCAACTGCGGGAGAAAGCCCGCTATGTGATTGCGGACCGCTGCAACGGATGTGGTGATTGCGCGAAGGTATGCCCGATCGAAGTACCAAATCCCTTTGAGCTGGATCTGGCACCGCACAAAGCCATATATATACCGATGAGCCAATCTGTTCCCCTGCTGTATACCATTGACCGCGAATCGTGCATTGATTGCTATAAGTGCGTGGAAGCATGCGGACAACTGGAGGCGATTGATTTCAGCCAGGAAGATAAGTTCGAGTGGGTGGATGTTGGTGCAATTATCGCTGCCACTGGATTCAACCACTTTGACCCGAGTGTCATTCCGGAATTTGGATATGGAAAGTATCCGAACGTGATCACAGCGATGGAGATGGAGCGCCTGAATAACTCGGCGGGTCCGACCATCGGAAACTTGATCCGGCCGAGCGATAAAGAGAACCCCAAGCGATTGGCGATCATCAACTGTGTGGGTTCGCGCGACAAGCGATTCAATCCCTGGTGTTCAAATTTCTGCTGCATGTATGCCATCAAAAACGCGATCCTTCTGAAGCAAATGTACCCGGATATAGAATTGAGTATTTATTACATTGATATCCGTACCCCTTCGAAGGGGTATGAAGAATTTTATGAGCGGGCACGGGAAATGGGGATTAAATTCATCCAGGGCAGGCCGAGCCTGATCACGGAAGATGATAAGACCCACAACCTGTTCGTCCATTCTGAAGACATCACGCTTGGGTTGGTCACTGAATATGAATATGACATGGTCATGCTCAATCAAGCAGCCGTACCGCAGCCGGACGTGGATTCAGTCAGTTCTGTGCTGAACATCCAGCAGGGTCCGGGTGGATGGTTTATGGAATACCATCCTAAACTGCGGCCAATAGACAGCCCGACGGACGGCATTTTCTTGGCCGGCACGTGCCAGGGGCCAAAAGATATCCCGAGTTCCGTGGCTTCCGGTTCAGCGACTGCCTCCAGGGCGGGGCGCATCCTGCATTCGGATGAATGGGAGATCGAGCCCATTATCGCGCAGGTCTGGGAAGACCGCTGTGTCAGCGCGGATGGAAAGAAGTGCGGTATATGCGCAAAAGCGTGCCCTTATAACGCCATTGTTGTGGAACAGGGAAAAGCCGCGCAGGTGACAATTGCCAAATGCCACGGCTGCGGGGGATGCGTGGCGGAGTGCCCGCATAACGCGATGACTCAGATGCATTACACGGACGCGCAGATCCTGGCGCAGATTCGTGCTCTGCTGGCAGATAAGCCGGAAGAGAAGATCTTTGCCTTCCGCTGCCACTGGTGCTCTTACGGGGGCGCTGACATGGCAGG
>Ga0209345_10003728_pt1 | contig 15433 bp, 10 predicted proteins | sample Cruoilmetagenom7_FD_187294 | JGI IMG/M metagenome (GOLD analysis project Ga0209345, IMG submission 187294) | Oil polluted marine microbial communities from Coal Oil Point, Santa Barbara, California, USA - Sample 7 (SPAdes) (version 2) | ecosystem: Environmental > Aquatic > Marine > Oil seeps ... | reverse complement strand
GTGAAAATTTTAAGCGAGCAGGTATAGGTCGAGCCAAAGAACATACCATTAATGACTTTATTCGCACTGATGAAATATGCTGGATAACCGGTAATAGCCATGCGGGTAATGCTTGGATCAAATGGGCCGGGGCATTACAAAGCTATTTAAATAAACGCCTATTTCTCGGCTTGTTTTCTTTTGAAAGTCACTTCTCTCATTACGCTAAAGGTGATTTTTATAAAAAGCATAAAGATGCATTTAAAGGCGAGGATAATCGCGTGTTATCTGTAGTGGTTTACTTGAATCCCAATTGGTCTGCCGATGATGGCGGTGAATTAGTCATTTATCCTGCTCAGTCATCGTCGTCGGTAATTGTTGATAATAGTAAAATAACAGTAACGCCAAATTTTGGCACAATTGTCGTGTTTTTAAGTGAAGAATTTCCTCATGAAGTATTACCGGCACTGCGTGACCGTTATGCGATTGCGGGTTGGTTTCGTTTAAATACCAGTATTGCCAATAATATCGATCCACCACGCTAATGTTAGCGTTTAGCCATTTTAAGTTAAATAATGAGGAAGTGTAGTTGGCGAAATTGATTAAAAAACTTCACGTCATTACGGATCTAACTGAAGTTAACCAAGAATTACTCCCTTTGAAAGCATTAGCTGACAGAGAGCTCGCCTCTATTTATGGTTTAACCGGCATGGTATATACCCCTCACATAGATGAATATATGCAAGTTAGCATCAAAAAAGCGGCGATATTAGCCTGCTTAAAAAACCAAGGTTTCTTGCCGCTTTCCGAAGTAGAGATCATTAGTAGCGAGTTGGACAACTTGCATAAAAGAGCAAGAAGTAATGTTGTATTTGAGTATCAAGGTAACGAATATAGACGTCGTTTTTCACCGTTAAAACTCAGTAAGTCAGGTAAAAATGTCCAGAAGTGGGCCAAGTTTTGGCTTTTACAATTACCTAATGGCAAAATTGAGCCAAACTGGGAACGGCAAGTACGAGAGATTTGGCCGGCCTATTTTCTGATCCGAACCATTGACTTATAGACTTTTTAAGCCGCTTTCAATTTGATGATATATTTTAAATAGCCTGAACTCTGGGTAACGGATATGCGAATAAAACATATAACCCTATAATTTTCAAATATATAAAAATAATTATTTCGATTATTGATATCTTATTGTTATCAATGTCATCAGTTTTGAATGAATCAAACTTACGGTTTTTTGATTCCCGATAAAAACCAAGTACCTGCATCCATGCAGGCAACGCTGATACGAGCAAAAATCGTGGCATTGACGTATATAGCTTATCCAGAGTTCAGGTTAAATACTAATGAATTTTACTGATGTGAAAACACGCAAGACGTGAAGCTTTATTTATCTTCACGTCTTTAATTTTTAGGCGGGTAGGCTTATAAATTTAGCTCATACGGTATTGTCATTTAGACATTAACATCAACCACCACGCGACCGGTAATTTCGCCTGCTAAAAGTTTGTCGGCGGTCGCTATGGCATCATGTAATCCCACGGTAGTTGATATCTCTGATATCTTATCAGCCACGTGTGTTTGTGATAATCGATGCCAAGCGTTAATTCTATCTTGTTGTGAGCGCATAACACTGTCGATACCTAATAGCGAAATGCCTCTCAAAATAAACGGTGCAACTGTCGCAGGAAAGTCCATACCTTGTGCTAAACCGCAGGCGGCAACACAACCACCGTATTTTATGCTCGCACAAACATTGACAAGTGTGGTGCTACCAACAGAATCAATTGCTGCCGCCCAGCGTTCTTTCATTAATGGCTTACCTTCGGCAGATAATTCAGCACGGTCGATAATTTCGTTTGCTCCTAACTGCTTTAAATATGCCGCTTGTTTAGTACTGCCAGTTGATGCTGTTATTGAATAGCCAAGCTCAGCTAAAATTCTAATTGCAAAGCTGCCAACACCACCAGTTGCTCCGGTGACTAAAATACTGCCACTTTCAGGTGTAATTCCTTGTTTTTCCAAAGCCATGACCGACAACATTGCAGTATAGCCTGCGGTACCAATGGCCATCGCATTAAATGGTGTTATGCTTTTGGGCAACGGGATAAGAAACTCACTATTAATACGAGCTTTTTGTGATAAGCCGCCAAGGTATTTTTCACCGACACCATAGCCATTAAGTAAAACATGTTGGCCAACGACAAATTTACTATTGTCACATTGCTCGACCACACCGACTAAGTCGATACCAGGTATCATGGGAAAGCGCCTAACGACGGGAGCTTTACCTGAAATAGCCAGTGCATCTTTGTAGTTAATGGTGCTGTACAGTACTTTAATAAGCACATCACCGTCTTGTAAGTCTGCTTCGTTAAGCTCTTTAACTTGGGTGTGATAGCCTTGGCTGTCATCTTTATTGATCACTAAACTTTTAAACATAACGCTCTCCAATATAGACCGATCGTCTATTAATATAGTTAAAAAATTATTTTGCGATTAATTGCAAAAATGAACCGATAAAAGTATCGATAGGTAGTAAGTTTTTTGTCAATTTACTCTTGGCGATAGCACCTTCCCAGCCCATCCAAAAGAAACTTGCTAGTGTATTGCAATCAAGTGCAGTATTAATCGCGCCTTCTTGTTGGGCTAATTGCAAGCAACAAGCTATTTTTTTTTGCCAGATATCAAAGGTATCTAATAGTTGCTGTCGATGGCTTTCTGGTAATAAGGTTACCTCTTGTTCAAGATTGCCAATTAAGCAACCACGCTTGAAACTATGGCGTGTCATACCAGCTTTCGCGTCGTTAGCAAAACTTTCAATGCGCACTAGCGGTTTGTTTGTTTCATTAAGTAAGTGTAAATCTAGTTTTTTGGCAAAATAGTGACTGTATTCTTGAATCACTGCGATACCAAATGCTTCTTTATTGGCAAAGTAATGATAAAAAGAGCCTTTGGGTACGGATACTTTTTTTAAAATTTGATCAAGCCCTGAAGCGGCAAAGCCAAACTCAGTAAAATATTCTACGCCACTTTGCACTAATGCTTGTTTAGTTTGGCTGCTGCTTCGGCCTGACTTAGCTGGTCGGCCACGTTTTATTGTTGTGTTATTTATCTTCATTATTTTATATTAGACCGACTGTCTAGTTAAATGCAAGCGCAATATAAAATAAAGGTAAAAATAAAAGTATGACGATGTTAATCTTTTACTCTGGTTTGTTGTGCTTGTCATGAGTTGTCGCAGATTTGTCACGCTTTGCCGCATTTGTTGCTCGTTTGTTAGCATATGTTATATCTTTACAGACTGTGAATAGCAGTAACTTACTAACTTGAAATGGACACTATGGAAGCTAAAAGCACTGAAAGTACACTTGAATTAGGGCCACAAGCTTTTTCTAAGCAAAGTCATCAGTTTTGGATTTTGCAAATATCTGGCTGGTTGGGCTACGCCGTGGTGGTTTTCTTTGCGATTATTCGGCCGCAAATAGCGCAAGAGAGTTTTAATTTTTCAGGACAAATGATCAATTTAGTGCTGGAAACGCTCAGCGGTTTTTTATTGTCTTATTTGCAATGGCAGCTGATACGCAAAATTGTGCATTTTCCGCTAAAAAAAACCTTGTTTTTAAGTTTTCTGTCGGCGGCAACCTTAGGCTTAGTCTTTAATGTCATTAAGTTGAGTTTCTATAAAGTCTTGGTTTATCAGCAAGAGTGGAACGAAGCGTGGGACATGTTGGAGTTTGGTGGCTGGTTACTCTTCTCTCTAACGACGATGTTTGTCTGGACTTCTATTTATTTTATTATGCTCTATAACACTAAGTTACAAGGTGAGCATGAAATGCTTCTGCGGGCGCAAACCGCTGCTAAAGACGCACAGCTACAAATGTTACGTTATCAGCTTAATCCACATTTTATGTTCAATACCATGAATGCTATATCAACACTTATTTATAAAAATGAGAATGAAACCGCCAATGAAATGATTGATAAGTTATGTGAGTTTTTTCGTTATTCACTGGATAAAAATGATAAAAGTAAAACGACATTACAAAAAGAGTTAGAGTTAATTGAACTATACTTATCTATTGAAAAGGTAAGGTTTGCTAATCGACTTAAAGTTGAAATTGATGTTTGTAAAACCGTGTTAGATTGTCAAGTTCCAAGCATGTTATTGCAACCACTGGTGGAAAATGCCATTAAATACGCTATTGAGCTAAGAAAGTCAGGTGGTAAAATTCGTATTATCGCTAAAAAAGAAGCCGAGCGTTTGATAATACAAGTAGCGGATAATGGCCAAGAAACCCAAGCTAAAGTCAGTGATGGTTTCGGCATTGGTATGAGTAATACCAAAGCGAGATTAAATGCTATGTTTAGTGGCGATTACCATGTTGATATTACCGCTACTGATGAGGGTGGAACTATGGTGTCTATCTCTATTCCCTACGAGAGTTAAGTTTAGCTATGATTAATAAACCACTTACCGCATTAATTGTCGACGATGAACCGCTGGCTTTAGAGGGCTTGCGACTTCGGCTAGAAAAAATACCTGAAATTGAGGTCATTGCGGAGGCCAGTGACGGCGATCAAGCCATTTATTTATGTCAAACACTGTCGCCTGATGTGCTTTTTTTAGATTTGCGTTTACCAGGTCTTAATGGCATTGAAGTTGTTCAAGCTTTACAAGCTGATATTTTACCTATGGTGGTTTTTGTTAGCGCCTATGGCGAATATGCTTTAGATGCCTTTGAACTCAACGCCATTGACTACGTGATGAAACCGGCTAACTTAGGCCGTTTGCAAAAAACGGTAGAGCGGATAATGCAGCGAGTTAAACCGGTTGATTCAGGTAAAGAGAAGTTCAAGCTTTTACGTGCTCTGGGTGAAAGTTCAGGCATAGCCGTGTCGGAACTTGAAGATTGGTTAGAGTCAGATAAACCATTACCGACACCGTTTGTGCAAGAGCTTGTGATCAAAAATAACGATCATGAAAAGGTGTTTTTATCGATTCATGATATTCGCTGGATTGATGCTGCAGGTGATTACATGTGTGTGCATACCAATGATGAAACGCATGTCGTGCGTATTACCATGAAAAAGCTTGAAAGCCAGTTAGATCCTAAAATATTTTCTCGAATACATAAATCTACCCTGGTCAACGTTAACTGTATCAAGAGTATTAAGCCATTACGTAATAGTGAAAGTATTCTTGAGCTAGGTGATGATGTCCATCTCAAAGTCAGTCGTAACTTCAGCTCTGACATTCAGAAAATTGTCGAATCTAAGCAAATTTAATAGCAATAAGTGCCTAGTTCAAATGCTTTAACCTCTTTATCGTGCTTTTGTATCGTTTCATCTTGCCACATGATAAAAAATCGCCCATGCCGCATGCAGCAACCACCATAGCGCATTTTGTTTGTAACTATTTGTAATTTATATCAGTATGATTTCAGGGGGTAGTCTGCACTCGTTATGCAAATAATGATGTGGCTGCCGAGCTATGGTGTTAAATAAATCTTAATTAAATAATACTAAAATCAATAGGTTTATAAAGCACAGTAAAATAGTTGGGTAATTGGAAAACAAATTATGATAAAAGCTGCGAAGAAAATAACACAATTGCTTGCTGTAGTATCGACAATGTCGTTGCTTGGCTGTGGCGGTAGTGCAGAAACCGAAACTAAACCGGATAAAATTGATCCGCAACAACCTGTCAGTGATTGGGCGTTAGTGTGGAGTGATGAATTTGATGGCGAAGCGATCAATGCACAGAATTGGACGCATGAAGTTGACTGTAATGGCGGTGGTAATCAAGAGAAACAATGCTATACCGCTAATGTCGAAAACTCTTACGTAAAAGACGGTACCTTAAGTCTTGTAGCGTTACCGGCCGAAGAGGGCGCCGCATTGCCTTTTACCTCAGCACGCATGATCACGCGTTACAAAGCTGATTTTAAATATGGTCGCATAGAAATGCGCGCTAAGCTTCCTTCAGGACAAGGCAGTTGGCCAGCATTTTGGATGATGCCAACGGATGAAGAATATGGCGAATGGCCTCGTTCTGGTGAGATTGATATCGTTGAGTCAGTTAATTTAGGTGTGGCAAGAGAAGACGGTAGTGCAGAAAATAATATTTACGGCACACTACATTACGGTAAAGCTTGGCCAAATAACTCTTCATCAGGCCAAGCATACAATCAAGAAAGCGGCGTTAACCCAGCTGATGATTTTCATACCTATGCCATCGAATGGCAAGAAGGTGAAATTCGTTGGTATATGGATAACTACTTATACGCTACGCAACGTCAATCAAAAGTACGTTACAACAGTAAGGATGAAGCGGTAGGTTTAGCGCATAAAGGTTGGTTTACTGAATATTATCAGCAACTTTCCGGCGAACTCACCACTTTTTGGGATACGGCGCCATTTGATAAAGATTTTTATTTAATTTTAAACTTTGCGGTTGGTGGAGATTGGCCTGAAAATGTTAATGCTACGGGTGTCGACGCCGCGGCTTTTGGTGTCGGTAACACGTTTGATGTTGACTACGTGCGAGTTTACCAATGTATGTCTGATCCTGAAACAGGTAAAGGCTGTGATACGGTGCGTTCGGGCTATGATGACTTAGAAGACGGTCTAGTTGAAGGTAAAGCCCCGGTACCTTTGCCTCCGAGTGATGGTGTAGCAAAAAACCTAGCAATATTTGATGGTGAATTAGATGTTAATTGGACCGCATGGGATTGTTGTGGTGGTACAACACCGGCAGTCATTGCTGATGTCGATAAAGGCAATGTCGTGCAATTTAATATTAACGACAATAACGGTACGGTATTAGGTTTTTCAACCAGAGATGGACATTTTCCTGAAGGTTTTTCCGGCGTATCCAGCCCGTTTGATGCCTCACCTCTCGTTGATCTAAATGGTCGATTATCATTTGAAATGAAAGTAATAACGCCACCTACCTCGGCAACAACATGGATACTCAAATCAGAATCTGGCGACGGTGGTCCCAATACGGGTGATGTAGCGCTGAGTGAAAGTAGTGAAGGGGCGGAGCCGGTTATCGGCCAATGGCAAACTTATACCTTTGAATTAGCATTTTTACAGGACAAAGGTCTTGATTTAAGCGCTATTGACGTGGTGATGATATTCCCTGCGTGGGGAACGGGCGAAGGTGCAGAATATTTAATCACCAATATCGCTATTGAGGGTGATGTTGGCGCTTCACCAGAGCTTGTCGTTTTTAGCGATGATGAGAACCCTAGCTGGCCAATGTGGGATTGTTGTGGCGGTTCAACACCAACGGTTGAATTAGATGATGATGCACACGGAAATGTAGCCGAATTTTCAATTGGTGCAGAGCCAACGGTTATGGGCTTTATTTCTCGCGCCGCTAATACCGATACCCCCGCTCCATTCGATGCTTCTGCCATTCTATCTAATGGTGTTATCCAGTTTGATATGAAAGTAACGTCAATGCCTGGTGATGCTGCTTGGTTGTTTAAAGTTGAAGCAGATAATAATGCCAGCTCTGTAGAGCTGCCATTAACTGACAGCGTTGAAGCCGTTGTTCCTGCTTTAGAACAATGGCAAACCTATACCTTTAACTTATCTGATTTAGCTGACGCTGGCCTAGATGTTAGTGCCATTGATGTCTTAATGATCTTTCCAGCATGGGGTGCGGGTGAAGGCGCTATTTATCGTGTAGATAACGTTAAAATTTATGATCCTACCGCAGCGACTGGTGTTAATACCTTATTTGCTGAAGCGCCGGCTACTGGTTGGGCGTTATGGGATTGCTGTGGTGGCACAACACCGGCACTTGTTGCGGACGACACGGCTCATGGTATCACTGCCGAGTTTTCAATTGGCGCACAGCCAACTGTCATGGGAATTATTGCACGAGAAGAGTTTGTCGAAAATCCTGCACCGGTTGATGCGTCAGCAATGCTAGCTAATGGCGTCGTTCAATTCGAAATGAAAGTGACATCAATGCCTGGTAGCGCTGCTTGGATATTAAAAATTGAAGCAAACAATAATGCCACGTTTGCAGAAATGCCGCTTACCGACAGTGTTGAAGGTGCGGCTCCAGTGTCCGGCGAATGGCAAACCTATACATTCACACTGCAACAATTATTTGATGCGGGCTTAGATATTAGTGGTATAGATGTCGTTATGGTATTTCCTGCATGGGGCGAAGGTGAAGGTGCCGTTTATCGTCTAGACAACATGATGATTTACCAGCCAACGAATTAATAGCCACGTAATCGATAGAAATTAAAGTTAAGCGGCTTTCAAAAACACTAAAGCCGCTATTAACAAACAAATTATAAGAAGTAGGGTGAAAATGAAAAATTCAAAATTCTTAAAAAAACCTATTGCATTGGCGATCTCTTCAATTTTAGCGACAGGCCTAAGTGCACCACTAATTGCAGCCGAAGAAAATTTAGTAGAAAAAACTGATGGCGAAATAGAAGTAATTGAAGTTAAAGGTATTAAGGGCAGCTTGATCCGTTCAATGAATTTAAAAAGATCCATGTCAGGGGTTGTTGATGCTATTTCTGCCGAAGAAATGGGTAAGTTTCCTGACACAAACCTCGCGGAATCTTTACAACGAATTACAGGGGTTTCAGTGAGTCGCTCTAATGGCGAAGGTAGCGAAATTACTGTACGTGGCTTTGGACCTGATTTTAATTTAATTACCTTAAATGGCCGACAAATGCCAGGTACGGGTAATTCTCGTTCATACAGTTTAGAAAACTTATCATCTGATGGTGTTTCGGCATTAGAAGTATATAAAACCGCACGAGGTGAACAACCTAGCGGTGGTTTAGGTGCAACAGTCAATATTGTTACCGTTAAACCACTACAAAGTCCGGGAGAAAAATATACCCTATCGGCGAAAGGTATTTATGATGAATCCAATGTCACCGGTGATTATATTACACCCGAGTTTTCAGCGTTATACAGTAATACTTTTGCTGATGAAACCTTTGGTTTAGCGTTTTCTTTCTCTCACCAAGAACGCGATTTCCAAAAGCAATCGGCAAATATACAAGGTTGGCAATTTCAGCCAGATGCTCAATTACCGACATTAGATGCAGATAAAATTATTGATAATCGTAGTGCTAATGCAGCTGCAGGGGCGTTTTTTCCTCGCGATATGAATTATGGTATTGCTGACGTTGAACGTGAAAGAACTAATGCCAATCTGACCTTGCAATACGCGCCAGTTGACAGCTTAGTTATTACCCTAGATTACACCCTAGGTGAATCTACCACAGGTACAAATTCAGTAGGTTGGGGGCAATGGCACGATTATGGCGGTAACATTAATAGTTATGAACTCGATAGCAATGGCACAGTATTATTTGCCGATTTATCTGGTAACGATGGCTCTTATACGGCCAACCGTGATACCACCGAAGTCAGTGAAAAGTCACTGGGTTTTAATGTTGAATGGCAAGCAAGCGATGAGTTGAGTTTCTCAGTCGATTATCATGATTCAGAAAGTGAAGAAGATAACGGCAAAGACAAAGGCATGAATGGCACTGGTTCATTGGTTTTTGGTTCTGATCAGTTAGTCACTAAACATTATGACTTTAGAAGTGGTGATATTCCGCAGGGCACAATTTTTTGGCGAAATGGCTCTACGACACTAGCGCCCAGTGAAATGGATTCACATTTTAGTCAATTTATTCATAGTCCAGGCAAAGCTGAAGTAGAACAATTGCAAATTGATGGTGTTTGGGAAAATCCTTATGACTTTTCGTTGATGACCGTTAAGTTTGGTTTTGCTCGCACAGAACAAAAAATGGGTGGCTCAAATGCTTGGAGTGGCCTAATTGGTGGTTTCTTATTTAACCCCAATTATTCTGCAGCATTTCCAGACAGTATGTTTAATTACAACAGCACAAGTGGCTTTTTGGACCAGTTCTCAAATGGCAGTAATCCGATTGGCGCAGGATATTACTATAGTTTTGATTTTGATGAAGCGGTGGCTCGTTCACAAGCTTATTTAAACCAAGACCTGCTAGGCGATGACTATTTTAGTACTGACCCGTATCGAGACGGTAGCATTCAGTCAGAAAGTTCGGTAGAAGAAAATACCAACAGTATTTATGTTTCTTCTTTGTGGGATTTCGATGTCGCAGACTTTCCAGTACAGGTGAATTTTGGTCTACGTTACGAAGAAACAGAAGTAAAAAGTAATGTTTTACAAGATGTTCCCAATGATGTTTGGTGGCTAGGAGGAACGGAGTGGTTAACGCAATATACCTCAGGTGAAAATAACTTCTACGTTGAAGAAGGTGAGTACGACATTCTTTTACCGATGATCGATGTTCGTGTTGATTTAACCGATGATATTGTCGCTCGAGCGTCTTGGAGCAAAACTATCTCTCGCGCGCCTTTGGGCAACTTAGCGGGTGGCTTAGCATTAAGCCCAAGTCCGGGTTTGGATTCGCGTACGGGCAGCCAAGGTAATACAGATTTAGACCCATATGAGTCTAAAAATTTAGATTTCAGTCTTGAGTACTATTATGCCGAGGGCAGTTATGCTGCTGTTGGTTACTTTAGAAAAGATGTTAAAAATTTCATCAGTACTCGCAGTAGCGTTGCGCAATACGAGGGAATACGCGATATCTCTATGGGACCGCGCTATGCACAAGCGGTAGCTGATCTTTCCGCTGAAGGCATATCAACTACCGGCGATAATATTTTTGCCAGAATGCAAGAAAATGGCGCCAGCTTAAATGCTCAAGGTTACCTTGTTCCTAATGCCGATGATCCACTTATGGCGTGGGATATCAGCGAGCCCTATAACTCTGATGAAAAAATGGTTGATGGTGTTGAAGTCGCAATTCAGCATCTTTTTGGTGAATCAGGCTTTGGCTTTGGTGCTAATGCTACCTTTGTTGATGGTGATGTTGAATTTGACACACAAAGCCTTGAGCAGCAATCGCCTCTCGTTGGTTTAAGTGATTCGGCAAACTTTCAAGTGTTTTATGAAAAATATGGTTTGTCGGTGAAGGTTACTTACGCATGGCGTGATCAGTATCTCATTGGTGTTGGTCAAGATCAGGGCTCAAATGATGCTCCTCCACAGTTTGCTAAAGAATTTGGTCAGATTGATATGAGCGTTAACTATGATATTGACGATAACTTCACGGTATTTGTTGAAGCTGTTAATTTAAATAACGAAACGGAAGAGTCTTTCGGTCGCTATGAAGAACAGTTCTTATCTGCTAATCAGTATGGTTCAAGATATACCTTAGGTGTTCGTTATAGCTTTAGGTAATCGGTCATAAACGTAGCGCCTGCATGATCTGTAGGCGCACATTTCTCTAAATTTTGTCTTGTGATGTACCACTAATATATTCATTAACTTGCTGAAGCTTAATTTAATGAATATTGACAGCACATGACATGCTATTTCCATTGTATAGGACTTTTCTTATGGCTAGCACTTCAGCTGTATTAGACAGCCAACATAGCGACGCTAATATTGGTTCACCGAATCAAAATCGTTTTGCGCTGATCTCATTAACAACATTGTTTTTTATGTGGGGCTTTATTACCTGCTTAAACGACATTCTTATTCCTCATTTAAAAGCTATTTTTGCTTTAACTTACACGCAATCAATGTTGGTGCAGTTTTGCTTTTTTGGCGCATATTTTTTAGTGTCATTACCGGCCGGGCAGCTGGTAAAAAAAGTGGGTTATCAAAAAGGTATAGTCGCAGGGCTAGTTGTTGCGGCCTTAGGTTGTTTGATGTTTTATCCGGCAGCATCAATGCACAGTTACCCGATGTTTTTGTCAGCATTGTTTGTCTTAGCAAGTGGTATCACTATTTTACAAGTTTCGGCAAACCCTTATGTTACTTTGCTTGGACCAAAAGAATCGGCGTCGTCACGCCTAACTATGACCCAAGCCTTTAATTCATTAGGTACAACGGTTGCGCCATATTTAGGAGCTTTGTTTATTCTTAATGAAGCGGCAAGCTCGATGTCAGTTGCGCCTTCGGCAGATTCAGTGAAAGTGCCTTATTTAATATTAACCGCGGCTTTATTACTATTGGCTGCTGTTTTTGCTTGGTTAAAGTTACCGCATATTAGCAGTGCAGAAACCCAAGCTGATGAAGTGCTAGAAGGCTCTGCGTGGCAATATCGTCATCTAGTTTTCGGCGCGTTAGGAATTTTTGTTTATGTTGGCGCTGAAGTGTCAATAGGTAGCTTTTTAATTAACTTTTTTGGTGAAGCCAATATTGCAGGTTTAGAAGAATCACAAGCCGCAAAATACTTAACGTATTATTGGGGCGGAGCCATGGTTGGCCGTTTTATTGGTGCTGTTGTTATGCAAAAAATTTCTGCTAATAAAGCCCTTAGTTTTAATGCGCTTTTTGCGCTGGCATTAGTGACTATTGCTATACTGACCAGTGGTGTTGTTGCGATGTGGGCCATTTTATTAGTAGGTCTGTGTAATTCTATTATGTTTCCGACTATTTTTAGTTTAGCGCTCAATGGTTTAGGTAAACATACCAGTCAAGGTGCCGGTATTCTTTGTTTAGCCATTGTTGGTGGTGCGATTGTGCCGTTGCTGCAAGGTGTTCTTGCTGATCTTGTTGGCGTGCAATTGTCATTTGTTATCCCGGTGTTTTGTTATGGGTATATTGTTTATTACGGCATGAGTGGCGCTACGCCAACTGCAGCTTCTACTCAGGAGCGTGCATCATGAATAAATTAACCTTTGCTCTGCTCTCGGCTGCCGTTTTTCTTGCGATGCAGGGCTGTAACTCAGCAACTCAAGAACAAGCAAGTAACCATGAAGCGAGTACCGAACAATCTGATCGCGATTTATCAATTTGGCCAACAATAAATTCAGCCGTTAAAACAGATGCCGCCCTTGAACAACAAGTAAAAACAATGTTGTCAACGATGACTTTAGAGCAAAAAATTGCGCAAATGATCCAACCAGAAATTCGTGATATCACCACTGAGGATATGCGTAAATATGGTTTTGGCTCTTATCTTAATGGCGGTGGCGCATTCCCCAATAATAATAAACATGCAACACCGCAGGATTGGATTGCGCTTGCAGAAGCAATGTATCAAGCGTCAATTGATGATTCTCTCGATGGTTCTACGATCCCAACTATGTGGGGTACGGACGCTGTTCATGGTCATAATAATGTTATTGGTGCGACTTTATTTCCCCACAATATTGGCTTGGGAGCCGCTTATAATCCTGAGTTAGTTGAAAAAATTGCCAAGATAACGGCGACAGAAGTGATGGTGACGGGGATTGACTGGGTGTTTGCACCAACCGTTGCAACGGTGAGAGATGATCGCTGGGGCCGTGCCTATGAAGGTTACTCTGAAGATTCTGAAATTGTAAAATCTTATGCTGCTGCAGTAGTCAAAGGTTTACAAGGGCATGCGGGCAGTGATTTTTTAGGTGATGATCGCGTGATCAGTACCGTTAAACATTTTATTGGTGATGGCGGTACGATAGCCGGTGATGATCAAGGTGATAATATATCATCAGAGCAAGCGTTATATAACATTCATGCCCAAGGTTATGTTGGCGGTTTAACTGCTGGCGCGCAATCAGTAATGGCGTCATTTAATAGTTGGCACGGTGATAAAATACACGGCAATCGTTATTTATTAACCGAGGTATTAAAAGAAAGAATGGGCTTTGATGGCTTTATTGTTGGCGACTGGAATGGTCACGGACAAATTGTTGGTTGTACGAATGATAACTGTCCACAAGCCGCTAATGCTGGTTTGGATATTTTTATGGTGCCAACCGATGCTTGGAAACCCTTACTGGAAAACACTATAGCGCAAGTTAAACAAGGTGTTATCCCACAATCTCGTATTGATGATGCGGTTAGCCGTATTCTGCGGGTTAAATTACGAGCAGGACTATTTAGTAAACCAAGTCCTGCTAAACGACTGTATTCTGGGAAAACCGAACTTATTGGTAGTGAAGCACATCGAGAGGTGGCCCGACAAGCCGTGCGCGAGTCATTAGTGCTGCTGAAAAACAAAGCCAATATATTACCGCTTTCACCTAAGTTGAATATTTTAGTTGCGGGTGATGCCGCTGATAATATCGGCAAGCAGTCAGGCGGTTGGAGTATAACTTGGCAAGGTACCAATAATAGCAATGCAGATTTTCCTGGCGGCTCGTCAATATATGATGGCCTTGCGCAACAAGTTCAAGCTGCCGGCGGTACTATTTCACTGAGTGAAAATGGCCAGTATCAACAAAAACCTGACGTCGCTATTGTAGTTTTTGGTGAAGAACCCTATGCAGAAGGTCATGGCGATAAAGATAATTTAGCTTATCAACGCGGTTTGAAAACTGACTTAGCGCTATTGAAAAAACTTAAAAGCCAAGGTATTCCCGTGGTCAGTGTTTTTATCAGTGGCAGACCACTTTGGGTAAATGCCGAGCTTAATGCCAGTGATGCTTTTGTTGCTGCTTGGTTACCTGGCTCTGAAGGTAAGGCGGTTGCTGATGTGCTTTTAACCGATAAAGCTCATAAGATCCAACATGACTTTAAAGGTAAACTTTCCTTTTCTTGGCCAAAAACGGCAACGCAAACGGTTAACCGATTTGATGACGACTACCAGCCGTTGCTACCTTATGGCTATGGTTTAACTTATCGAGGTGACACCCAGCAAAAGCAAAAATACCCACTTGATGGTTTGTCAGAGCAGTTAAGCACGGATGCAAGTCTAGCAAAAAGCACCGTGGTTTTTTCTGGCCAAGTGGCTAAGCCTTGGCGGATGTTTTTAACGTCTTCATTGCAAGCTTCTGAGTTGCTGTCGAATAGCGCGATGTTGCCGGGTATTGTGTATCGTACTATTGATAAAGTCGTGCAAGAAGATGCTTTTCGTTTTGAAACTGACGGTAGTGCGAAAGCGGGAATTATTTTTTCTAGCAGTTTCAGAGAAGATCTATCGTTTGAACTTGAGCAAAAGTCGTCATTAGTGATGACCATAAAGCATGACGGTGCTTTCAATAAAACGGCCAATAAGCCAGTTTTCGTTGAAATGCATTGTGAGTCTGAAGGTGATGCTATGGGGAGCTGCCGCGCCGCTGTCAATATCGAAAAACAGTTAAAAGCCCTTCCTGCCGGGCAGTGGCAAGATATTGCGATAGATTTACGCTGTTTTGCTAAGCAAGGTATACAAATGGATAAAATTGTTTCGCCATTTGCACTATATACCGCAGGGACTGCTAAGATCTCTGTCAGTAATATTATTTTTGAATCACCAGAAAATGAGCAAGAGCGTCTTTCAATCAATTGTCCTTAATGACAGACTCAGTGATGTGTTTTATACCCAAACCAATTTCAAGTGATTTGGGTATATAAGGTCGGTAGCTTTTATCGGCCTTTATTTTTAACTTACGTTGCGATATAACGATCGAAAACAATAAC
>Ga0209345_10003727_pt1 | contig 15435 bp, 11 predicted proteins | sample Cruoilmetagenom7_FD_187294 | JGI IMG/M metagenome (GOLD analysis project Ga0209345, IMG submission 187294) | Oil polluted marine microbial communities from Coal Oil Point, Santa Barbara, California, USA - Sample 7 (SPAdes) (version 2) | ecosystem: Environmental > Aquatic > Marine > Oil seeps ... | reverse complement strand
TCCACATGCCAAGAGTTTCCACATGCCAAGAGTTTCCACATGCCAAGAGTTTCCACATGCCAAGAGTTTCCACATGCCAAGAGTTTCCACATGCCAAGAGTTTCCACATGCCAAGAGTTTCCACATTTTAGACGAGCGTAAAAAGTAAAGTGAACTGCTTCACTTTACTTAGCTCTATCTCCGCATAAGTTTTTGCGTATATGACGTAGTCATAGCAAATGCTTGCTTATTCCACATGCCAAGAGTTTCCACATTTTAGACGAGCGTAAAAAGTAAAGTGAACTGCTTCACTTTACTTAGCTCTATCTCCGCATAAGCTTTTTGCGTATATGACGCAGTCATAGCAAAGGCTTAGTTATTCCACATGCCAAAAGTAAGGATATATTTGTTAGTCTTTTGGCTCTTGCTGTGTAGTACAATGTATAGTACCTCCACCTGAGGCTATACCATCTATTGAAATTTGTTCTATAGTTCTATTTGGAAATTGATTTTGAATAATTTTAAAGGCATTTTCATCTGCAACTTTATCACCAAATTCTTGCATAATCACAGCATCATTACAAACATAGTATCCAATATACCCTGGAGCAAAATTTTTTACACCAAATGACTCATTAAAAGTATCAGGGTTATCTATGACGATAACTTCTAGTGGGTTTCCATTTGCATCTGTTGAGTTTTGTAATATCTCTATGTTTTCTCGTGTGATTTCATAATCATATGTTTTTGTATAATTTTCTCTACTTACAAGGACAGTACCAACCTTTGAAAATCTTGCATAAAAATCTACATGAGCATCTGTAATATCTTCACCCTTAATACCTTTTAACCAAATGATTTTTTTAAGTCCCAGTAGGAGTTTTAACTCCTCTTCAAATTCTTTTTTTGTTACATTTGGATTACGGTTATCATTTAAAACAGAACTTTCTGTTAATATGGCTGTTCCTGCACCATCTATCTCAAAACTGCCACCTTCTAAAACTAAATTTGAGTTTATTATTTTTGCACCTGCTGTTGTTGTAATGAAGTCTGCTACTTTACTATCGTAAGTATATTCTTGCTTTTCTCCCCAACCATTAAAGTTAAAGTTTATACCAGCTTTTAATCCATCTTGATTTTTAACAAAAGTTGGAGCAGTATCTCGAAACCATAAATCATCAGTTGTAAACTCAATAAGTTCTATTGGAAAATTATGTGTAGTTAGTCCACCTAACAATCGTATTGCCTCTTCTTTATCATCTTTATCTACTAAAATACAAACAGGTTCATACTTCGCTATTGTTCTTGCTAGTAATGCTAAGTTATTTTTAACTTCTTGTATTTGCCTTGAATCCCAGATATAATCATTTGCAACAAATGCCATCCAAGTTCTTTTATGTTCATCACTTTCTTCTTGCATTGTTGATGAGTTTATAGTTGCATCACTATTTGAACCATATCCCAAAATAAAACCTCCAGATAAGATTGCTGTTGTATGTATAAAATTTCTTCTTGTCAATTTTATTCCTTATTAACAGCGACTTTATTGTGAAAGTATAAAACCAAAAAGTTTATAACAAGCCCGATAACTCCTGCATGAAATCCAAAAGGTTTCGATGGCAGTGAGCTTAGTAAAAACACTAGTGTAAATGTCAATCCTGCAAACAATCCATATAAAATACTTTTATGGCTTAAGTTTTTATAGTGTAGTCCCAACATTATCGCAGGTGCAACTTGCACAAGAATTTCAAGTTTAATCTGGATTAACCACCAGATAGTTGATGGTAGATTTATCGCTAAAACAACCATAAAAGCCATAATAAACCATGAGAAAATTTTACCAATATAAGTCAGTTTCTTTTGAGTGGCATGTGGATTTTGTTTATGATAAATATCTTGCGTGAAAAGTGAAGCGATAGCAAGCATTGCACTATCAACAGTTGACATAATAGCCGCAATCGCAGCAGCTACAAAAATAGTTATTACTATGCTCATTCCCTCTATATGTATGAGTTTATTTAACATCAGTAAGATTATTTGCTCGCTTCCTGCTTTGTCCAAGTCTGGAAAGTGTGCTGAGCCGATAATAGCTATGATTATAAGAGGCAGAGTTGTAAGAAGAGGCATTATGACCATAAGAGAAAGAGAACGGCGAAGAGTAGTTTCATTTTTAGCCGAGTAAATTCTTTGTATAGCTTGTGGATAAACAGATATACCGAAAAATATTAAAATCAAAACACTTAGCCAAGTTATCTGGTTCGCTAAAGTTGGCATGTGGAAAAGTTCTGGTTTGTTTTGTAAAAACAGAGCTGTATTCTCATTCAATGAACCGTAGTTAATCATAACAACACTAAAGATAATGATAACTCCAACAAGAAGTAAAACACCTTGAATAGCATCTGTCCAAGCAACAGATCTCATTCCACCAAGAGTTTCATATATAACCATGATAATAGCCATAAAGATTATGCCCTCAGTAAATCCAATCCCTCCACCAGTTACATATTCCATTATGTAACCAATAGCTTTTAAGTTTGTAAGCATATAGTTTGAGAGTGCAAAGATAGATATACCAACAACTATATATGTCAAAAGTTTAGAGTTGTACCTAAAGTTAATGTAGTCACCAATAGTTATAAAGCCATGCTTTTTACTTATGGGGTAAAGTTTTGGAGCGTAGAGTAAATAACCAGCAACGATAGCTATCATAAAAGTTACACCAACTAAGAAGAACCAACCATTTCTGTAAGCACTTCCTGCGAAACCTATAAGAGAGTTTCCACTGTATTGGGTTGCATACATAGTTAAAAATAAAACTCCAACACCAAAACCATTTCCACCAAGGTAAAAATCTTTTAATGTTTCCTCTTTAGAGGCAAATTTTCCGGCAAAACCTATAAGGATAAGAGAGGCTAGATATATAACTAAAAACCAAATCCCACCTTGGCTGAGGAGTGCTGAGTTTTCCATCATTTCTCTTTTAGCTTATTCCACTTTTTTTCTATAACAAAGATAAGTACAAGAGCGTAAAGTGTAGTAGCACCAAGTGAAGCATAAACCCATAAAGGCACACCAAAATATATATCAGAGCTTAAAAAAGGGATTGTTAAAAGTAAAAGTAAAAAAGAAAATTTAAACATGAGTAGGGCGGTTTATTTAAACCAGCCCTTCATTGTGTCTATCGCAGAATCAAGTACACTTTCATGTGGTTTTGATTCTTCTATGCCAAAAGAGTCTTGAAGTTTTTCTAGCATCTCTTTCTGGGAGCTATTTAGTTTTTTAGGATAAGTGATATTTACCTGAGCGATTAAGTTACCTTTTCCATGACCATGAACATCTTCTATACCCTCATTTCTGAAAGTAAAATGTTGTTTATCTTTAGTTCCAATATCTAGTTTTAACTCTAACTCACCAGTAAGTGATGGTATAGTTAAACTATCACCTGCAACTGCTTGAGTGAAAAATACTGGTATAGCTATATAAACATCATTCCCATCTCTTTGGAAGTGTTTATCAGGTGTAACATCAAAAGTAACATAAAGGTCACCACGATTCCCTTTTTTACCAATGTTTCCTTTTCCAGATACTCTAAGACGGTTACCAGAATCTATCCCAGCTGGGATTTTTATAGTTACAGATTCTTTTTGTTCTTCATAACCAGTTCCTCTACAACTTCCACATGCCTCAGCTGGTGCACTACCAGCTCCATCACAAACTGGACAAGTTTGAGAAAAAGTCATAAAGCCTTGTTTCATATAAACTTGACCTTGACCTTTACACTGTTTACAAGTAGAAAGTTTAGCACCTTTAGCACCAGTACCTTTACATTTTTTACAAGAGTTTTTATATCTAAATTCAACCTCTTTTTCACAGCCAAAAATAGCTTCTTGAAAACTGATACGCATATCAACATTCATATCAAGTGGGTATTTTTCCATATCTGCTGGATTTTGACGACGACGAGAACTGCCACCACCGCCAAATCCGCTAAACATATCTTCAAACATAGAACCTAAATCATCAAAACCACCAGAAGAACGGCGTCCACCACCACCCATACCTTGTAGTCCCTCTTTACCATAACGGTCATAGACACTTTTTTGTTGGTCATCACTTAAACACTGATAAGCTTCATTACATAGTTTGAACTTGTGTTCAGCCTCTGTATCACCTGGATTTTTATCAGGATGATATTTTTTTGCCATAGCTCTGTAAGCTTTTTTTATAGTTGTTTTGTCGGCACTTTGTGAAACTTCTAATATTTCATAATAGCTTAAATCTTCCATTAGTTAATATATTCCTAAAATTTTTTTGAAATTATACCCTTTTTGTAGTTTAATTTTAAGTATAATTATATTTATGAAATATATATTTTTAATAGTTCCTATAATTTCACTGTTCTTAGGCTGTTCAAGTGAGCCTGAAATACCTCAAAAAGTTGAATGTGAAAAAATTGTTTATATAACAAAAGCTCCCCCAGAGTTAAAAGTTTTAGATATAAATGTAAGTTCAGATATTACAGATATGCCAATTTGTGAAACTGAAGTTAGTGAAGCAAAAATTATGTTTAAAAGCTTACCAAAAACACATCTTTTAAAAAGTACTTTTGATGAATTACCAGACTGGCATGAAGAAGATTATAATGAAGCACTTAGTAATTTTTTAAACAGTTGTCAAACTAAAAATACAAAAAAAATATATAAAAAATTATGTAGAAAAGCGAAATACACAAAAAGTGCAAAAGTATTTATGCAACGAGAGTTTCTTCCATATGAAATAAATACAAAAAATGGAGATGAAGAGGGGCTTTTAACTGGTTACTATGAGCCAGAACTAAGAGGCTCTATCAGAAAAACAAAAAAGTATAAGTATCCAATCTATTCAACACCAAAAGACTTAATAATAGTAGATTTAAGTTCTATCTATCCACACCTTAAAAACTATAGACTAAGAGGTAAGGTAAAGGGGAATAAACTTATTCCTTACGATACTAGAAAAGAGAGTGGTTCTAAACATGTTCCAGCAGATATTATATGTTATACAGATTCTAAAATAGATCTGTTTTTCTTGGAGATTCAAGGTTCTGGAAGAGTGAAGCTGACAAATGGAAAAACAATTTTCATAGGTTACGATAATCAGAATGGACATAAATACCGAGCAATTGGTAGATACTTAGTAAAAATCGGTGCATTAAAATTAGAAGAAGTTTCTCTTCAAAGTATTCGAGGTTGGCTAGAGCGAAATCCATTGAGAGTAAATGAGGTTTTAAATTATAACAAATCTGTTGTATATTTTAAACAAAGGGAACAATCAGCATCAGGTTCACTTGGGCTTTGTTTAACTCCTGAGCGCTCTATTGCGGTTGATAGAAGATATATTCCACTTGGTAGTATGTTGTATATGAATGCTGATGTTGCAGATGAAAATGTTAGTAAAATTGTTTTAGCCCAAGATACAGGTGGAGCGATAAAAGGTGCAATAAGAGCAGATATGTTCCTAGGATATGGAAAAAATGCGATGGAAGTAGCTGGAAAATTAAAGTCACCTCTAAAACTTTGGATACTTCTTCCAAAAGATAAAAAAGCAACAAATATATGACAAACTCTTTAGATAAATTTAACCGTCTTGTAGATGCTCTTCAAGAACTGCCAACTGTTGGTAAAAAATCAGCGACAAGACTAGCTTACTTTATGGTTATGAATGACAGCTTTGTAGGTATGAAAATCTCACATGCCATAGAAGATGCTCTTGGATCTTTAAAAAAGTGTACATCTTGTGGCGGTATGAGTGAAGATGAACTTTGTTATATTTGTAGTGATGAGAGACGTGATGATACTGTTCTTTGTATAGTTGAAAATGCAAAAGATATACTGCTTTTAGAAGAAAATGGTCTTTTTGATGGTAAATATTTTGTACTAGATTCTTTAGATGAATTTACAATTACTCAGTTAGTAGATATGGCAAAAAATGGAATCGTTGAAGTTGTATTTGCAATAACTCCATCCATAGCAAATGATGCTGTAATACTATACATAGAAGATAAACTAAGTGAATTTGATATAAGCTTTTCAAAGATAGCCCAAGGTGTCCCAACAGGTGTAAGCTTGGAAAATATTGATATATTGTCTCTAACTCGTGCATTGGAAGATAGGGTTAGGGTTTAAGATTTTATAATTCTTTTTGTTAAATAGTCCTATAATATATCAAATATGATTTATTAAAGGGTTTAGTATGAGAGTGCTAATTGTAGGTGGTGGTATAGCTGCTGTATATCTAGCAAATAATCTAAAAAAACAAAATTCTGCTTTAGAAGTCACAGTTCTTAGTGATGAAAAATATCCACCTTATGATAGAATCCATCTTTGCCGTTTAGTTGATGGCTCTGAAAATATTGATACAATCTCCATTCCTCTTGACCCAACTGTAAAACTTGAACTAAACCAAAAAATAAATAAAATAGATAAAGAAAATAAAAGAGTATTTTCTGATAATTCAATGTTCTCTTATGACAAACTCATAATTGCTACAGGCTCAAAACCAATCACACTTTTTGACATAAAAGATATCTCAAACGCAGCAGTATTTAGAAGTGCTGATGATTGTGAATTAATCACTAATGGTATAAAGAACAAAGAAGTTGTAATAGTTGGAAGTGGACCAATAGGGCTAGAACTTCTTGAAACTTTAGATGAGATGCCAAATGTTTCAAGTATTACACTTTTACTTCGTGGTAAACATCTTTACAATAAAAACCTTTCAATTGATTCTATAAAAACAATAGAAGAGTGCTATATAAAAAACGGAAAAATTAAAATATCTTACGAAGATGAGATTGTTGATAAAGTTATAGAAAATGGCGAAATAACTTTACTTCAAACAAAAAAATTAAATATCAAAAATCCTTTTCTTATTTTTGGTACTGGCATAAAACCAAACATTGAGAGCTTTAGAGATTCTTTGGCATGTGGAAAAGGGATTTTTACTAATCTTTATATGCAAACAGAGGATGAAAATATATATGCAGTTGGTGAGTGTGCTGAGGTTAAAGAGTTTGGCTTTGTAGCTGGACATGTAAAAGAGTGTACCACCGAGGCAGACTCTGCAATCTCACATATATTACAAACAGAGCCCAAAGAGTTTGAACTTGAAATCAGTATCGATATGCTAAAAGTTGGTGAGTTTGATTTAGTTGAAGTTAATTCTCCAAAGTTTACTGACAACTATGAAAAAATACTAATTACCTCAAAAAAAGATAGCAGAATAGACGAGTATTTTGTAAGTGAAGATAAGCTTACAAGATTTATTGGGATTAACTCAAATGTAGATGTAGGTTATATCGAGAGTTTGATTGAGAGTGGTGAAGAGGTAGATATAAATTATCTTTACCAAAACAGACTTATCGGGGAGAGAGGTAGGCTGATATGTAGTTGCGAGCATGTTTATCATCAAGATTTGGTAGATATTGTCACACAAAGTGGAATAGGTTCATTTAGTGAACTCTCAAACTTTAGTGAAGCTGGTCGAGTTTGTGGTAGATGTAAAATGATGGTGCAAGATGTTATAAAAGATTCCCAACACCTAATAGACCCAAATATGCCAAGAAAAAGCCCCCAAGATATTAAACGTGAGCATGAGATAGCAAAAGTTCAAAAGCGACTTGATAAATTTAACACTATCCATCCTCGAAATAATTTAACTACTGAGAATCTAGAATCAGCTATGGAGTCTTTAGATATAGCAAAATCAGAAGTCAACAGTTGGATATCTATGGTAACAGCTAATATGCAACTCCATCCGAATTTTGAACAGGTAGTAGATGGTGCTCTTTGTAACCTTAATAAAGTTCCGATAATTTGGTTAGAACTAGCTGATTGTAGTGGTAATTCAGAAGCGTTTATCAAATCAACAAACCCTGCTATAGAGGATTTGATTTTTGATTATATCTCACTTGATTATCATGAACTTATTATGAGTGCAAGTGGGGATCAAAGTGAGAATATCTTAGAAGATATAATTGAAAACCAAAAAGGTGAATATGTTTTAATAGTTGAGGGTGCAATTCCTTTGGCTATGGATGGAAAATATCTTCGAATCGGTCCAAAGGGTGAGACGGGAATTGAATTACTTCAAAAGTGTGCAAAAGATGCAGCTCTTGTTTTAGCAGTTGGAAGTTGTGCTTTAGATGGCGGAATAGTAGCAGCTGAGCCAAATCCAACAGGAGCAGTAGGGGTATCAGAGGCACTTAAACGTGATGACATCATAAATCTTCCAGGATGTCCTACAAATCCGACAAATATAGTTGGAACTCTTCTCTCATATGTAATGTTTGAAGAGTTACCAGCACTTGATAAGTTTAACCGTCCACTATGGGCATATGAGGGAAGAGTTCATGATAACTGTGAAAGACGCGGTCATTATGAACTTGGTGAGTTTGTGCAAGAGTGGGGAGACGAGGGTGCTAAAAAAGGATACTGTTTATTTGAGATGGGCTGTAAAGGTCCATATACAAATGTAAACTGCCCAACTATGAAGTTCAACTCAGGTACAAGCTGGCCAGTCCAAGCTGGACATGGCTGTATGGGTTGTGTTGAGATTGGCTTTGTTGATAAGTTTGCCAATGAGAGAGAGTATGTTGAGGAAGATACTAAATAAATTTTATTTTAAAGGGGTGGTTCAAGAGCTTTGAAAAGAAGCCTAGATAAACCTTCTCTATCTTCTTTATCAAGATGGTTAAACATATCTTCTTCCATTATTATAATGTCATTGATTGCTTCAACTAAAATATCCTCTCCAGATTGTGTAAGTTGAACAAGCTTACTTCTTCCATCGTCAGGATTATTTAGTCTTTTTATATAGTTCTTATTTTCTAGCTTTTTTAAAACTTTTGTCATACCACCAGATGAAAATAATAGTCTTTCATATAGTTTTGTTGGAGATAGTTTATATTCACCACTATCAGAGTGTCTTAGTGATGAAAGTACATCTATCTCTGTATTTGTTAGTTTGTATTTTTCATGAAGCATTTTATTTATAGTTGTTAATAACTTATCATATAAAACAAATAAAGGAAGAGTTACCTTTGTCAAATCACTTTTCATACAAGGTGAGTCAGATTCATAATTGTTAAGGTGTGATTTTAATTCTTTTACATCCATGGTAGAATTATAATCTATTTATGAAGATAAGTAAAGATACCTTTCTAGTAAGATATATTTAAGAGGAACTATGTTATCTTTCCAGTAAGATAAATTAAGGAAGCCTAAATTATGAAATATTTTATATTAGTCATTGCAGTATTTTTAAATATACATGCGAGTGAATCTAAAGGTGCTACTCCACCGCCGTCATTAGTTCAAACGGTGGTTGCTAAAGAGGGCATCATTAACTCTTTGCAAAATTATGTAGGAACTCTTTATTATGATAGACATAGCAATTTAGCATCAGAGAGTTCAGGTGTTGTGAGCAGTTTATACGTTAAAGAGGGTCAAAGAGTAAAAAAAGGGGAGTCACTTCTAAAACTTGAAAGCTCAATTTTACAAGCAAAAGTAAGCGCAAAAAAGGCATCTTTAAACTCTTTAATATCTGAGCAAACAAAACAGAAAAAAGATTTAGAACGCTCTGATGCTTTACTTAAAAGGAACAGTATCTCTCAAAGTAGTTATGACACTACATTTTATACACTAGAGGCACTAGACTCACAAATAGCTTCAGTTAGGGCAGAGTTATTATCTATGAAATTAGAGCTTAAAAAGAAAACAATAAAAGCACCCTTTGATGCAATAGTAGTGAAAAGAGATATAGATATAGGTGAATGGGTTGCTGTTGGTAGTAGTGTTTTTAGTGTGGTTGATCCTAAAAGTATAGAAGCTAGAGTAAATATACCTAGTAAACTTCTTTCTACAATTTCAAAAAATCAAAAACTTCAAGCAAAAATCGGTACTGATAATTTAGAAGTAAATATAAAAACTATTGTACCTTTAGCAGATAAAACAAGTCGTACCTTTCCTATAAAACTTTCATTAAATTCTAAAAATAATTTTATTGAAGGGATGAGAATAGATATTCAGATACCAACCTTAAAAAAAGAGAAAGCTATTTTAGTACCTCGCGATGCAGTTATCAAACGTTTTGGAAACTTTGTTGTGTTTAGTGTTGTTGAAGGAAAAGCAGTAATGATTCCTGTTAGCGTTTTAAGTTATACAAATAATGAAGCTGCTGTAAAAGCTCAAGGTTTACAAGCAAATATGAAAGTAATCGTAAAAGGAAATGAAAGAGTGTTCCCAAATATGCCAGTTATAGAGAAGACTAAATAATGAACTTCATAGATATATCCATCAAAAAACCTGTTAGTGTTATTGTTGGAATAGTATTAATTTTTATGTTTGGTATAGTTTCTTTAAATAATTTGCCATATAAGTTAACTCCAAATGTAATTGAACCTGAAATTGGTGTTGTGACTCTATGGCCAGGAGCAACTCCTAGTGAAGTTGAGAGAGATATAATTGAAAAACAAGAAGAGCAGTTAAAATCTACTCCTAGTTTAGTAGATTATGAAGCAACAGCTTCTGATAATCTTTCTGAAATTACTCTAACTTTTGAAGTTGGAACTGATATGAATAAAGCTTTACTTGAAGTCTCCAATAAACTAAATCAAGTTGAAAGTTATCCCCAAAATGTTGAAAAACCTATTATTCAATCAGCTGGTTCAAATGCTTCTCCAACTATTTGGATGGGTTTTGTTGTAGATGAAGGTAATGACAGAGATATAGATACTTACCTTACATATCTTGATAATGAAGTAAAAGAACAGTTTGAACGTGTTAATGGAGTTGCGAGTATCTTTGTTCCAGGTGGTACTAAAGATCAACTTCATATTAAATTATTCCCAGAGAGACTAGCAGCTTATGGACTTAGTATAGACCAAGTGGCGACGGCAATTGAAAATGAAAATGTAGATACAGCAGCTGGAACTGTAGATATTGATAGACGAACATATAGGGTTCGTACATCAGCTAGATTCACTTCCGTAGAAGAGTTAGAGCAGATGGTTCTATTTAATGATGGTGAAAAAAGTATTTTACTTAGTGATGTAGCCAATATTTCAAAAGGGTATGAAAAAGTTATAGCAAACATACTTACATCAATGGGTAATGGATTAGCTAAGTCACTTATTTATGGTATTAGAATGGAGCCATCAGCAAATGTTGTTGATACTACAAATCTTGTAGAAAAAGTTGTGAATAATCTAAATGAAAATGTATTGCCTGCACATAGCATTCATATAGAATGGTATTATGATCAAAGGGGATACATTCAAGGTGCTATAGATTTAGTTAAAAATAATATTGCAATTGGTGCAGTCCTAGCCATAGTAATACTTTTACTGTTTTTACGCTCTTTTTTACCAACAGCAGTTGTTTCAATGGCAATACCAATAAGTATAGTTTCTACTTTTATTATTTTAAACTGGATGGATAGAAGTTTAAATACTATCTCTCTTGCCGGTATATCATTTGCTGTTGGGATGTTACTCGATAGTGCTATCGTTGTTTTAGAAAATATTGACAGACATCTTAAAATGGGGAAAAAACCATTTGAAGCAGCACATGATGGAACAATTGAAGTTTGGGGAGCGCTAGTCGCTTCTGCTTTAACTACTATAGCTGTATTTTTACCTGTGATTTTTTTAGAGTCAGAAGCAGGGCAACTTTTTAAAGATATAGCTATAGCAGTTATTGCTGCAATAACATTTTCTTTATTTGTTTCTATCTCTGTAATCCCAATGTTATGGACACAGTTTCTAAAACATAGTTCAACTGATCATGACAAAGAGCATGAAGTAAAAGAGATAAAAGATTCTTTTTTAGTATCTTTTGCTAAAAAAATTGCAGCTATGTTTATGTCAGCTGTTGAGTGGAGTTTAAAAAGAAGAATAAATCAACTTATAACCATTGTTTTTATGGGTAGTATCTCAATTGCAACAATTTTTATGTTATTTCCAAAAATGGAGTATTTACCACAAGGTAATCAAAATCTTATTATGAATATTTTGATACCACCTCCTGGTTTATCTGAAAATGAGAAAAAAGATATTGGTGGCAAATTGTATGATCATATGAAGCCACATTATGAAAAAGAGATAGATGGAATCCCATCTATCTCTAAAACATTTTTTGTCTCCATGGGTGACTTGATAATTCAGGGTATGATATCCGATGAAGAAACTCGTTCTTCTGAATATATACCATTTATGATGCCAGTTTTAAATAGTTTTCCTGGTGTTTTTGGTATTTCGCTTCAAAGTGGAGTGTTTGAGCAAGGGATAGGTGAGGGACGTAATGTTGATATAGATATTAGTGGACAAGATATGGAAAAATTAACTCAGATTGGTGGTATGTTATTTGGTGCAATCTCAGGTGGAATTAAAGGGGCACAAGTTCGTCCTGTTCCATCAATTGAGTTACTTTTTCCAGAAGCTTTACTGATTCCTGATAGAAGTGCTCTTGCAAATATAGGGCTTAGCAGTAGAAGTTTTGGTTTTGCAGCAGATGTACTCTTAGATGGTAGAAAGATAAGTGAATACACCGCAGATGGAGAAAAATCAATAGACATGATTTTAAAATCACAAGATGATATGATAAATACTCCTGAAGCATTGTATCTTACTCAAGTTGCAACCCCAAAAGCTGGGCTAGTTCCTATGTCTGAATTATCTACTTTAAAACACACTACAAGTATTACAAAAATTCGCCATGTAGATGGTAAGAGAACGATTACACTTCAAGTTACACCACCAAGCATAATGACTTTAGAAGAGAGTGTGGAAAAACTAGATGTTATTATTAAAAATAGTGTCCCTCCGAATATGCTTAAAGATGGTACAGAGGTAAAATTAGCTGGTAAGGCAGATAAGCTAGCTCAAACTATAGAATCTATGAAATGGAATTTATTATTTGCATTAGCCATTATTTATCTTCTTATGAGTGCTTTGTTTGGAAACTTTATATATCCATTGGTTATTTTATTTACAGTTCCTATGGCAACTGCTGGTGGGTTTGTTGGTTTAAGATTAACAGATATGTTTTTAGCCCCACAGCCACTTGATGTTTTAACTATGCTTGGATTTATAATACTTATTGGGATAGTAGTAAATAATGCAATCTTAATTGTTCATCAAGCATTAAATAATATACGTTTTGAAGCTATGCATATCAAAGAAGCTATTATAGAATCAACAAGATCTCGGTTAAGACCTATCTTTATGAGTTCACTTACTTCTGTATTTGGTATGTTACCACTTGTACTAATTCCAGGTCCAGGTTCTGAGTTTTATAGAGGATTGGGTTCTGTTATAACAGGTGGATTAGCCTTATCAATGCTATTTACAATTTTAGTAACGCCTGCATTGATGTATTTACTTTTAAGTTTACAACATAAAAAAGAGAAGGAAATATAATGAAAATACTTATAGTCTTTATTGCATCATATATGACACTACTAGCATTAACTTTGCCCCAGTCAATAGACTTAGCAATAAATAATTCTCCAAAAGTAGCAATTTCAAAGAGTAATATAAAATATAGTAAATATTTAAAAGATGAGTCTATTGGTGTTTATCATCCAACTATTTATGCTGGGTTTAATTGGCAAAAGCTAGAAAATAAAACATCATTTACTTTTACTCCTACTCATAACTATAGTTTGGGTCTAAAATATAATCTTTTTAATGGTTTTTCTGATTATGAAAATGTGAGTTCAAAAAACTCTGAACTAGAATCATCTAAACTAGAAAAAAATTCTGTAGTTGCTGATTTGAAGTTAGAAGTGATTAGGGTATATACAGATTATCTAAAAGCGCAAAAAAATATTAAAACGCAGGAAGAACAATTAACCTCTCTTTCAAAACAGTATGAAAATACAAAGGTAAGGTATGAGCAGGGGATAGTTGCAAAAAATGATTTACTTCTTATTGATGTGGATAGACTAAAAGCAGAGCAAGCTCTGATAAAAGCAAAGAGTAACCTCTTAGTAGCAAAGAGTAATTTAGAAAATATAATAGCAATGCCTATCGCAGAGCATGATGTTATTGAAGATTTTGATGTAAGCGTGGAGGAGATGAAAGATTTAACTTCTTTAGAATCTCAAATGATTAAAAATAGAAGTGAGATAAAAGCTATGCTTTTTAAAAATAAATCACTTCTGAGTCAAAAAGATGCTCTTACAGGTAATTATCTCCCTAAAGTTAATTTAGAAGCACTACATCAAATAAATGATCAAGCAAGAACATCTGGTTCATTAAGCTTGCAGCCAAAAGATCAAACAACGTATGGTGTTAATGTGACATGGAATCTTTATTCTGGTTTTAGAAATAGGTCGATGCAAAAAGCCTTACTAGAAAAAAGTAATCAACAAAACTATTTACTCCATCAGTTAAAACTTGATTTAAAAAATCAATTAGTACAAGCATATGAAAACTTTAAAGTTGCAAAAAGTGCCAAAAGTGTAACAACTCGCGCAAAAGAAAGTGCAACTGAAAACTATCGTATATCTTCGGATAGATATGACTATGGGTATGTAGATACTCTTACTCTTTTAGTTTCACAGTCAAATCTAACACAGGCTATAAATGAAAATAATAACGCATATTATGATTTATATTTATCATATAAAGTTTTACAAAGAATAGTTGGAGAATAGTACATATAATTTAGTTTTATTTAAACATAAAGTATATAGAGATATGATATTATTGATATAAGTATCAATATCTTGAGGTGTATAATGAAGAAAATCGTTATTGACCCTATCACAAGAATAGAAGGACATCTACGAGCAGAAGTTGAGGTAGATGAAAACGGAGTTGTTCAAGATGCCTTTGTAAGCGGACAGCTTTTTCGCGGGATAGAAATTATTTTAAAAAATCGTGATCCTCGTGATGCTGGACTTTTAGCAGGTCGCATATGCGGTGTTTGTACAAACTCTCATTTTCGTGCGGCAATTACTTCTGTTGAAGATGCTTACTCACTAGAACTTCCTAAAAATGCAGAGATTATTAGAGACTTAATGGCTATGGCTCTTTTTATTCAAGACCATGTTGTGCATTTTTATCATCTTCACTCTTTGGATTTTGTAGATATTACATCTGCTTTAAGTGCTGATGCAAAATTGACATCCAAAGAGGCACATAAGTATCACAAAAAGCCTTTTAGAAATTCACATTCTCACTATGAAGCAACTCTTGAAAAGCTGGCTAAATTTGTAAAGGCTGGAAAGCTTGGACCATTTTCAAATGGCTACTGGGGTCATGTGGATTATAAACTAACCCCTGAGCAAAATCTAATTATGATTTCCCATTATTTAGAAGCTCTGAAATTTCAAACAAACATAAGTAAAGCAGTAGCTATTTTTGGTGGTAAAACACCACATCCCCAAAGCATAGTTGTTGGTGGTGTAACA
>Ga0209345_10003725_pt1 | contig 15442 bp, 12 predicted proteins | sample Cruoilmetagenom7_FD_187294 | JGI IMG/M metagenome (GOLD analysis project Ga0209345, IMG submission 187294) | Oil polluted marine microbial communities from Coal Oil Point, Santa Barbara, California, USA - Sample 7 (SPAdes) (version 2) | ecosystem: Environmental > Aquatic > Marine > Oil seeps ... | reverse complement strand
GCTGGCGTCTGCGCTCACTGGTGCGCAAGTATTCTGACCATATCTCCATTCCGGTAAAAATGCTGAAAGAGGAGCAGCCGGCAGAAGAGGGCGAGGAGCAGACCGAGCAGAAAGCCGAGCTGGAAAGTGTCAACTCGGCCACTGCACTCTGGACGCGCAGCAAGTCCGACCTGACGGACGAAGAATACCAGGAGTTCTACAAGCATATTTCGCATGACTTTGCAGATGCCCTGACCTGGTCACACAACAAGGTTGAAGGCAACCTGGAATATACCAGCCTGTTGTATGTGCCGGAAAACGCGCCATACGATCTTTGGAACCGCGAAGCGCCGCGTGGCTTGAAGCTGTACGTGCAGCGCGTGTTTATCATGGATCAGGCAGATCAGTTCCTGCCGCTGTACCTGCGCTTCATCAAGGGTGTGGTTGACAGCAACAACCTGTCACTGAACGTGTCCCGCGAGATTTTGCAGAAAGACCCCAACGTCGACAAGCTGCGCTCAGCGCTGACCAAACGTGTGCTGGATATGCTGTCGAAGCTGGCCAAAAACGATGCCGACAAGTACGCCAGGTTCTGGACAACCTTCGGTCAGATCATCAAAGAGGGGCCGGCCGAGGACTACGCCAACCGTGACAAGATCCTCAAGCTGCTGCGCTTTGCCTCAACCCACAGCGGTAATGCCGAGCAGAGCGTTTCGCTGGACGACTATGTCACTCGCATGAAGGAAGGTCAGAAAAAGATCTACTACATCGTTGCTGACAGCTTCAATACCGCCAAAAACAGCCCGCACCTTGAAGTCTTCCGCAAGAAAGAGATCGAAGTGCTGCTCCTGTCCGAGCGTATTGATGAATGGATGATGGGGCAGCTGTTCGATTACGACGGCCACAGCTTCCAGGATGTCACCAAGGGTGAGCTGGACTTGGGTGAAACCGAAAGCGAAGAGGAAAAGAAAAAGCTCGAAGAGGTGGCGAAAGAGCACGAAGGGCTGGTTGAGCGCCTGAACAAGGTACTGGCTGATCGTGTCGACTCCATCCGCATCACCCATCGTTTGACTGAATCACCGGCCTGTCTGGTGATCGGTGACTACGATATGGGGTTGCAGATGCGTCGCATCATGGAGGCTGCGGGCCAGAAAGTGCCTGACACCAAGCCGATCTTCGAGATTAACCCGGAACACCCGCTGATCGACAAGCTGGACAAGGAGCCGGATGAGGAGCGTTTTGGTGAACTTGCGCTGGTACTGTTTGACCAGGCGGGGCTGGCGGCAGGTGCTGCGCTGGATGACCCGGCCAGCTATGTGTCACGTCTCAACAAGCTGTTGCTTGAGCTGAGTCGTTGACAGCGGGTGATTGTATGAACAAAGCGGACGGCCTGGTGCCGTCCGTTTTTTTTATCTGTTCCGGATCAAGGACATTTCCATATTGAGGTTGTATGCTGTGATCAATTAACGAAATGGAGACCTCCCATGAAACCTCTGCTTGCCATCACTGCTGCAACCCTGCTGTCTCTTCCGCTGTACGTTCAGGCCATGAGTGCCGATGAAGTGGTACAAAAACACTGTGTTGCCTGTCATCAGGCCGGGCTGGGCGGAGCGCCCAAAATGGACGACAAGGCTGCCTGGGCACCAAGAATTGCAACCGGTGTGGATGCGATGACCGCTACCGTGCTGGCAGGCAAGGGGGCTATGCCGCCAAAAGGAACCTGTGGCAGCTGCAGTGAAGATGAAATCCGGGCGGCTGTTGAAGCGATGACTGCGCCCCTGCAGTAATTCTGCAGCCTCCGGGCGAGCACGCAGGCGATGTGATCAGCTCTGTGTGCTCATCAACTGCATGGACTCGTGAGTCCATTCCAGGCTGCTCAGATAGCATGCCTGCATCGCCTCCATCCGAATCAGATCCCTGCTCTCCCACTCGCCCTGCATGAACTGCCTCACCTGATGCAGAAGCGTGCCCAGCGGTGAGTCGTCACCTCTGAGTGCGCCCTTGATACTGTCGCTGACATCGACCTGAGACAGAATGTCATCGCGGCTGATGTTGAGCAGAGCATCAAGGTGAACCAGAAGCCCGGCCATGAAGGCCTGTTCTGCATCCACATCGGCAGCAGGGGTGGCAACCAGCTCCGACATGCGTGCCAGCAGCAGAATTTGCCGTGTCAGTTCTGACGGTTTGCCGTAGTTGTCGGCCAGTGCAATGAGTGAGATCCACTTCTTCAGCTGGTTCATGCCGAGGTAGATCAGCGCTTCCTGCAGGCTGCTGACCTCGCGCCTGAGGCCGAAGGCAGAAGAGTTGACCAGCCGCAGCAGTTTGTAGGTCAGGGCCGGATCTCGCTCGATCAGCTGTTTGAGCGTTTCGACCTGTACGTCCGGGTCGTTCAGCGCGCTGAGCAACTGCATCAGAATCAGCTTGTTGCCTTGTGGGCTCTGGCCTTTCAGCAGTTCGGGCTTGCTGAAAAAGTAGCCTTGGAACAGGCTGAAGCCCAGTTCTCGACAAAAGGCATACTCTTCATGTGTTTCGACTTTTTCGGCCAGCAGGCTGACCTTGAAACGCTTCAACAGCGCTACCTGTTCCTTCAGCTGTGACTCGTCCAGAGCGCGTATATCCACTTTGACGATGTCGGCGATATCCAGCAGGGGATCGAAGCTTTCATCGTAAATGAAATCATCCAGTGCGATGCGGTAGCCTGCTTCAGCATGCCGCCGGGCAGCCTGTATCAGCTCGGGGCTGGCAATACTGTCTTCGAGAATTTCGATTACCATTTCCTGTGGCGGTACGGGCGGCAGGCTGTCGGCTTCCAGCATTTGCTGGGTGAAATTGACGAAAGCGGGCAGAATGCGCAGGCTGCCTGCCTCACAGATACTGGTGTAGGAGTGCAGAATGACGCGGCTGCTCGCCTGATCACCACTGATCAGTGGCAGGGGGTTGATCCCGTCTTCGCTGCGATAAAGCAGCTCATAGGCCACAACCTTCAGATCCAGGTTGAATATGGGTTGGCGGGCCATCAGGATTTTGGTGCTGTCAGTCATGTGCAGCCTCTATGTGTCGCCTTTGGGGGCTGTTAGTCCTTTAATATAGTGATGCCTGCAGGCAACAGTTAACATTGTCATGCAGGTTGCACTCAAGCTCAAGTGTTCGCTGCGCTTGAGTTCTGTTCTGGATCATGAATTGATGCAGGGATTGCATACCGACCCCGTATCGGGGGTATTATCGGTCAGAGAAGTAATCGGCCCGCCGCCCGGGTGAGGCATTAACCGCATGTCTGGAGAGATAAGATGACAACGGATGCAACCGAGGCTCGTTACACGGCATTGCTGCAGGTCTGTCAGGACCCGTTGCTGATTCTGGATGGTGAACGGATTGTGGAAGCCGTGTCAGGCAGTGCCGGCTGGGTACAGCCCGATCAGATGAAAGGCAAGAGACTGTCGGACTTTCTGGCTGAGGATCTGCTGATTCAGGTCCGGTCCATGATTGAGCGGGCCCAGCGCGAGGAGGCTCCAGTGCAGCATGATTACCAGTTGCGGCCAGAGCACCTGCCTGAGCTAAGGACGCTGGGGCTGCATGAGGCGCTTTGGTATCGTGGCAGTTGGGTGGCAACCGCCACGGGTGAGGTGATCTGGAGTGCGCGGGATATCACGGCACAGAAAAGGCTTGAGCGGAAACTGTCGCACCAGGCTCAGCGAGATCCGCTGACCGGTGCCTATAATCGTCGTGCGCTGGTGCCGGTACTTGAAGTATCGGTTGCCCAGGCGCTGCGTTATGACGGTGCAAGCAGCATGTTGTTGATCGATATTGACAACTTCAGTGACATCAACGAGCAGCATGGCTGGGATGCCGGTGATCAGGTGCTGCAGCATACGGTTTCCGAATTGCATCGGCTCAAGCGCACCTCCGACTTTGTGGCCCGCTACAGTGATGATCAGCTGGTGATGGTGCTGCCTGAAACCAATCATGAACAGGCAATGCTGGCCGGCGAGCGCATGCGTTCAGCGGTAGAGGCGCTTGAGATTCCCTATCCGACGGGTAATCTGGGCTGGACTGTCAGTGTGGGTGTGGCTTCTGCACTCAACCTGGAAGATGATGCGGTAAGTGTGTTGCGCCGTGCCCATGAGCACTTGCTGATTGCGCAGCACAGTGGCGCCAATCGCGTCGAGGGGGAGGCGCTCTGAAACAGAGCGCCTTTGGCAACTAAAGTGCCGGGTAGTTGCGCAGGCAGTCGATCAATGCCTGCATCTGCGTTTCTGTACCGATGGTGATACGCAGGTGGTTGTCGATACCCGGTTTGGTGAAGTGCCGCACCAGAATTCGATTGTCCCTCAGGTATTGCAGCAGTTCGGCCCCGGCCACTTTTGGGTGGCTGGCAAACACGAAGTTGGTGTGTGATGGCAACACATCAAAGCCCAGAGCTGTCAGCTGTGTCGTGGTCCAGTCTCGGGTTGCGATAATCTGTTGGCAGCACTGGTTGAAGTACGTTTGATCCTCCAGTGCTGCAATGGCACTTTGCTGTGCCAGCATATCCAGCGGGTAGGAGTTGAAGCTGTTCTTGACCCGCTCTAGTCCATCTATCAATTCTGCCTGGCCATAGGCAAAACCGACCCGCATCCCCGCCAGTGAGCGCGACTTGGAAAATGTCTGGGTAACCAGCAGGTTGGGGAATTCATTCACCAGCGCGGTGGCGCTTTCAGCACCGAAGTCCACGTAGGCTTCATCCACAATGACAACAGATTCCGTGTTGCGCTCAAGCAGGCGACGGATTTCATTTAAGGGCACGGAAATGCCGGTAGGGGCGTTGGGGTTGGCAAAAATGATGCCGCCATTGCTGCCCTGGTAATCATCGAGGTTGATGCTGAAGTCGGCGTGCAGTGGTATGTGGCGGGCCTCGATACCAAACAGGTCGATATACACGTTGTAAAAACTGTAGGTGGTTTGCGGCAGCAACAGCGGCTGGTTCTGGCGCAAAAAGGTCATGAAGGCCAGTGCCAGTACTTCATCGGAGCCATTACCAACAAACACCTGTTCCGGTTGCAGCCTCTGATCGGCGGCAAGCGCCTGCTTGAGTGCCTGGCAGTCAGGGTCTGGGTAGAGGCGCAGTCGTTCGGCGTCAAACGCGGCAATCACCTGCTGCACGCCCGGCGCCGGAGGATAGGGGTTTTCATTGGTGTTGAGCTTGATAAGGCCATCAACCTTGGGCTGTTCCCCGGGTGTATAGGGGGTCAGCGACTGGATGGCCGGGCTCCAGAATTTACTCATGCTCGGACTGCCCTGCAGCAATTGAATTTAAAGCTGCATGATAGCAGAGCCGGCAGATTGGAAGAAATGACGCGCGTTGAATGTGCGGTCTCAGTTCTTCAGTGGGCTCTGTTCATCACGCAGATAGTCGGGGACACCGCTGTCGGTGGAACGGTCCAGCGCGCCGATGTCGAGCATCGGGGCCGCATCGATGTGGTGTGCTCCCAGAATGTGAGATACGCGCTCCAGCGAGGCAACGATCATCGACTGTTCCCAATCGTGCATATCCTCGAACTCGCGGATAAAGGTGTCCTGCAAAGTGGCAGGTGCGGACTTGAGCAATTCCAGACCGGCTTCAGTCGGGCAGGCCAGTACCTTGCGCTTGTCGGTGTGGCTGCGTTCGCGGCGTACCAGCTCCTTGCGCTCAAGTCGGTCAAGAATGCTGGTAACGGTTGCCTGTGCCAGGTTCATCTCCTTGGCCAGCATGCCGATGGTCAAGGGGCCATTGATGCGCAGCGTCTGCATGACCATCAATTGTGGCATGGTGAGCCCGGTCAGTCGGCTCAGGTGTTTGTCGTGCAGGTCGGTGGCACGAATGATCTGGCGCAACAGCACCAGTGCGTCCTGACTCTTTTCCATAGCGCTCAGCAGATCTCCGGAAGCAGGTGTGAACTGATCGCGCTTTTTAGCCTGATTCGTAAAGTATTGCAAAATAAGTTTGTCACTCCTTGTTAAGTATTTTGTAATGCAAAGCAATGCAAGATGTTAGGTTTTATAGTGTTTATAGGCTTGAAAGGCGCTCAAATGGGCTAATATGTATAAAGCATTACGATGGCTTATGAGGTTGCAATGCCATTCTAGATGTGTTTTATAATAAAAACCATAGCAATACGAAATAAATCAAATACTATGGAATCTGACATTATTACTCTGCGTAAACCCAAGGCCACTGATGGCTACGCCCTACATAAGCTGGTGGAGCGTTGTGCTCCACTTGATCCCAACTCCGTCTACTGCAACCTGCTTCAGTGCAGCGACTTCGCTGACACGGCGGTAGCAGCGGAAGACGAAAACGGTGAACTGGTCGGTTTTATTTCCGGCTACCGTCCGCCCAGTCGTCCGGACACGCTGTTTGTCTGGCAGGTGGCGGTCGACTCACGTTGTCGCGGCAAAAAGCTGGGCCAGAAAATGCTGTTCGAGCTGGCCGAGCGTCTGGTGCCTGAAGGGGTTCGTTTTATCGAAACCACCATCACGCCCGGTAACGTCGCCTCGGAAACTCTTTTTGCTCGCGTGTTTGCGGCCTTGTCAGCGCCGGTTGAGCGCTCGGTCCTGTTCTCACGTGATGAGCACTTTGAAGGCAAGCACGATGATGAAGTGCTGTACCGTGCCGGTCCTTTCAAGCTCACTCCCCCGAATGCATAACCAGGAGAAATCGATGAATATTTTCCAGAAAACTGAATCTGAAGTTCGTACATATAGCCGCTCTTTCCCGGTGACGTTCACCAGGGCGAAGGGTGCTGTACTGACCACCGATGAGGGCAAGGACTATGTCGATTTCCTCGCCGGCGCCGGGACGCTGAACTATGGCCACAACAACGATGTACTCAAGCAGGCACTGGTTGACTACATCATGGCAGATGGCGTGACTCATGGTCTGGACATGCAGACTGAAGCCAAGGCCGAGTTTCTACATACTTTCCATGACCTGATCCTTGAGCCCCGTGGCATGGGGGACTATAAGGTGATGTTTACAGGCCCGACCGGTACCAACTCGGTAGAGGCTGCCCTCAAGCTGGCGCGCAAGGTAAAGGGTCGCAGCAACATCATCTCCTTCACCAACGGCTTCCATGGTGTAACGGGCGGTGCGTTGGCGGCTACCGGTAATCAGCATCACCGTGGCGGCATGGGTACTTCCATGCCGGATGTGACCCGCATGCCGTTTGATGGCTATCTGGGTGAAGGTGTTGATACCACAGAGTACCTGGAGCAGGTGCTGAGCGATCCGAGCAGTGGTGTTGATCACCCGGCGGCCGTAATTGTTGAAACCATCCAGGGTGAGGGCGGCCTGAACGCAGCCTCTTTTGAATGGTTGCGTAACCTTGAGAAGGTATGCCGCCGCCATGACATGTTATTGATTGTCGATGATATTCAGTCCGGCTGTGGTCGTTCAGGACGCTTCTTCAGTTTCGAAGAGGTCGGCATCAAACCTGACATCATCACCCTGTCCAAGTCCCTCAGTGGCTATGGTCTGCCGTTTGCAGTAACCATCTTCTGCCCTGAGCTGGATATCTGGAGCCCGGGTGAACATAACGGCACTTTCCGTGGCAACAACCACGCGTTCGTAACCGCAGCGACTGCATTCAAGACGTTCTGGAGTGATGACAGCTTCCAGAAAGAAGTTCAGCGCAAGGCGAAAAAACTGCGTGAAGGCCTGCAGGCTATTATCCGTAAACATGGCAACAAAACCCTGGAGCTGAAGGGTCGCGGTCTGATGAGCGGTATCGAATGTCCGGATGGTGATCTGGCCGGTGCCGTCATCAAGAGTGCGTTTGAACAGGGCCTGGTGATCGAAACCAGCGGCGCACATGACCAGGTGGTCAAGTGTCTGGTACCACTGGTGATCACTGACGAGCAGATTGACTTCGGTATGAAGGTACTCGACAAGGCATTTTCAGCGGCCATGGAAAAACGTGAGCGTAAGGCTTCCTGAGTCTCGGGCTTCCGATCTGGAAGCCCACGAGCGCCTGCGGGCGCTCCGCACACTGAATTAACTCAACGGAGAACAGATTCAATGATCGTAAGAACCCTGCAGGAATGTGAAAACTCGGAACGTCGCATCGTATCCGAGAACTGGGAAAGCACCCGCATGCAGCTGAAAAATGATAACTGCGGCTACTCTTTCCACATCACCACGATCTATGCAGGTACCGAGACGCACATCTGGTACCAGAACCATTTCGAATCCGTGTACTGCATTAGTGGTGAAGGCGAGATCGAAACACTGGCCGATGGCAAGATCTACCCGATCCGTCCTGGCACGCTGTACATTCTGGACAAGCATGACGAGCACCTGCTGCGTGCCAGCTCCGAGCTCAAGCTGGCCTGTGTGTTCAATCCGCCGCTCAGTGGCAAGGAAGTACATGACGAGAATGGCGTTTATCCGATCGATGCAGATCCGATCGAAGCTTGATCTGTCCCGGATGCCTTTCAACTGAAGGGTATCCGGTCCGTACCTGAGTGCAGACCGTTTAACGGCAAATCCAAGAGAGAAGCCAACAGGATATAACATGCATACTGTAGAGAAGATCGGCGGCACCTCAATGAGTCGCTTCAGCGAACTGATGGACACTATTCTGATTGGTGACCGCAGCGGAGAGGAACTGTACAACCGCATCTTCGTTGTTTCCGCCTATGGCGGTATCACCAATCTGCTCCTTGAACACAAGAAAACCGGCGAGCCCGGTGCCTATGCCCGCTTTGCCAATGCCGAAAACGAAAGTGCCTGGCGTGAGGCGCTGGCTGAAGTGAAAGCGCGTATGGTCGAGATCAACCGGGAGCTGTTTGGTGATACCGACGAGCGCACGCAAGCGGATGCCTTTATTATCCAGCGTATTGCGGATGTTGAGGCGATCATGTCCAACCTGGAAGAACTGTGTTCCTACGGACACTTCCAGCTGGACGACCACCTGATGAAAGTGCGCGAAATGCTGGCCGCCATCGGTGAGTCCCACAGCGCACACAACAGTGTACTGGCGCTGCGCAAGGCAGGCGTCAATGCACGCTTTGTTGACCTTTCAGGCTGGGATCAGGAAGAGCCTCTGGCGTTTGATGACATGATCGAACAGAGCTTTGCCGACATTGATGTCAGCCGCGAAATGCCGATTGTTACCGGCTATACCCATTGCAAGGAAGGGCTGATGCGCACCTTCGATCGTGGCTACAGCGAGATGACCTTCAGCAAGATCGCGACCAAGACCGGTGCAGCTGAGGCGGTGATTCACAAGGAATTCCACCTCAGTACGGCTGATCCGGGTATTGTCGGGCTGGACAATGTCGTCACGATTGGTCGAACCAACTATGATGTGGCCGATCAGCTGTCCAACCTGGGCATGGAGGCGATCCATCCCAAGGCGGCCAAGGGCCTGCGTCAGCAGGAGATTGAACTGCGCATCAAGAATGCGTTTGAGCCTGATCATGCCGGTACTGTCATCAGCACGGATTACTGTAGTGCCAAACCCTGTGTCGAGATCATTGCAGGCCGTTCCAACGTGTTCGGTATCGAAATTTTTGATCAGGATATGTTGGGTGAGGCGCGCTACGATATCGAGCTGTCGCGCCTGCTGCATGAACTCAAGCTTTATGTGGTCAACCGTGATTCCGATGCCAACAGCATCACCTACTTTGTGGCGGGCAACCGCAAGATGGTCAACCGTGCCGTGCGCTTGATCAGCGAGAAGTACGTGAGTGCCGAGGTAGCGATGCACAAGGTTGCAATTGTCTCGGCTATCGGTTCGGACCTGAAAGTTCCGGGCATTCTGGCCAAAACGGTTTCCGCGCTGGCGGCTGCCGGCATCAGCGTGCAGGCGCTGCATCAGTCCATGCGTCAGGTCGAAATGCAGTGCATCGTCAATCAGGAAGATTATGAGCCTGCGGTACGTGCGTTGCATCACGCCTTGATCGAGCAGGAGGATCACGGGGACGTCATATGCGCCGCCTGAGCGCGCTGCTGACGGCCGGACTGCTGCTGGTAGTTCCACCTGCACAGGCCCAAACCCCTGCAACCGAAACCACTGCCGCCGCCGAGGCGGCAGTGGTCGTTTCGGAGTCCGAGCAACTGCGTTCGGAGCAGCGTCAGGAGTTGCGTCAACACGTACAGCAACTGCAGGAGCCGCTCTACAATCCGTTTATCGAACGCTACATGATCGATGAGATCAAGGCACTGCGCTCCGACATGGAACGGCAGCGGGTCGAAATGATTCGGGAAATCACCGACCGTGAGCTGAAGGTGGCCAACACCTCCATCTCCTATGCTACCGACACGGTGACTTACTTTTTCTACCTGATTGCAGCGGCATCATCCATCCTGCTGATTGTGGGCTGGAGCTCAATCCGTGAAATTCGTGAGCGTGTTCAGAGTATTGCCGATGAAAAAGTGGGCAAGCTGGTGCAGGAATACGAGGAGCGGCTTGATCGTGTTGAGAAGGAGTTGCTGCGTAAATCCCGCATCATTCAGGAAAACCAGCATGAGCTGGAGATAACCAACGAGGTTCAAACCCTGTGGGTGAAGGCGACTCAGGAAACGTCATGGGAGCAGAAAATACGGTTGTATGACCGCATTCTTGAGCTGCGACCGGACAACCCTGAAGCGCTCACCTACAAGGCCGATGCGGCCCTTGAGCTCAATCAGCACCAGTGGGCGATCTCACTGTGTAATCGTGCGCTGACGGTGGATCCTGACAGTGGCCATGCCTACTTTCAGCTGGCCTGTGCATATGCTGATCTGGGTGCCAGTCGCATAGCGCTTGACTATCTGAAACAGGCGGTGCGGATTTCGGATGAGTATCGTGAGCAGGGACGTCAGGAGCAGCGTCTGCTGTCACTGTCGCAGGAGCCGGATTTTGTGTCAGTGCTGACACGCCAACAGGAAGGAAGCAGCAAAGAGGATTAACTCTTTGCTGCGCAATGCAAGGCGTTAATGCAGGTAATGGTCCTGGTCGTCGAAGATGTCGCCAATCTGGCGCATCAGGCGACGCTCTTCCATCAGGTCTTCGATCTGGCGGCGGCGCTTGCCGTTGTAACGTACACGGCTGCGACCGATCTCTTCCTCTTCGGTAAACTGTTCGTTCCAGTCGTCCAGATCGTCATCTGCAACTTGATCGACACGGATTTTGGTGCCCATCGACATGATCTCATTCATCAGGTTTAACGGTGCGGCAAGGCCGCGTCATGGGTGTGGAAGCGATTTCGGACCGGTTTTAAAGGTTGCTGCCGAGGCCGCGTCATGACTGGGTTTGAGCCCCGTCTCCACTTCCGCGAATATAGTTCAGTGGCCGGTCGGCTTCAAAATAAAAAATTGCTATCGCTTTAATAAAAAAAGACGAGAATGCGCTATCAGGAGAGGAGAGGAGAGGAGAGGAGAGGGGCTGCCGGTTGGCAGCCCCTGGGGATCACTTTTCGAAAACGTAGGTGCCGGGTGCCACTGCCAGCGGTGGATATTCCTTTGATCCCATGGTCGGGGGGGCAACCTTGCTGCCAGAGTGCTTGTCCAGCCATTCGCACCAGGGCACCCACCAGGAGCCGTCCTGGCTCTCATGACGGACCAGCCAGTCATCAGCCGGAATATGTTTGTCCTCTGCGGTCTGAACGCCCAGCTGGTAGCTGCGTCTTGGGTGGCCGGGCTCGCTGACGATGCCGGCGTTGTGACCGCCGCTGGTGAGTACAAACGTTACTTCGGTATTCATCAGGTCATGGATCTTGTAGACAGATCGCCAGGGAGCGACATGGTCGGTCTGGGTCGCGACACAGAATAACGGAACGCGAATGTCTCGCAGTGAGATGACGCGGTCACCGACCCTGAAGCGACCGCTGGCCAGGTCGTTTTTCAGGAACAGGCGTTGCAGATACTCGGAGTGCATCTTGTAGGGCATGCGGGTGGAGTCGGCGTTCCAGGCCATCAGGTCGTTCATGCGTGGCGGTTCACCCAGCAGGTACTCGCTCACTATGCGTGACCAGATCAGGTCGTGGGAGCGCAGCAGCGTGAAGGCGCCAGCCATCTGGTGCGTATCCAGATAGCCGCGGTCCCACATCAGGTCTTCCATGTAACTGAGCTGACTTTCATCGATAAACAGCATCAGCTCGCCGGCTTCGGTAAAGTCGGTCTGGGCGGTGAACAGGCTGAGTGATTTGAGGCGGTCATCGTTGTCCCGCGCCATGGCCGAGGCGGCAATGGCGGAGAGTGTGCCGCCAAGGCAATAGCCGACCAGGTGCACTTTTTGGTCGGGCACAACCGTGTTAATCACGTTGAGCGCATCCATCACGCCACGGCGCAGGTAATCACCCATGCCCATGTCACGATCCCGGGCGGTGGGGTTGTGCCAGGAGATCATGAAAACCGTGTGGCCCTTGTCGACCAGATACTTGACCATCGAGTTGTGCTCGGACAGGTCAAGAATATAGTACTTCATAATCCAGGCCGGTGTAATCAGAACCGGCTCGGCGGCAACCTTGTCCGTTGTGGGCGAGTACTGGATCAATTCGATCAACCGGTTGCGGAACACCACCTTGCCGGGCGTCACCGCCAGGTTCTTGCCGGGCATGAATTCGGGGTCGATATCATCCGTTTCACTCAGCAGGTTATGCTGGATATCCTCCAGCATGTTCTGCAGTCCCTGTACCAGGTTCTGGCCGCCGGTATTGAGTGTCTTTTCCACCACCAACGGATTGGTCATCGGGTAGTTGGTTGGTGAGAACAGGTCAAGCCACTGGCGTGCGGCAAACGACACCATATTCTCATGATGGGGCGCAACACCGGGGATCCCGGTGGTCGCGTAATGCCACCACTGTTCCTGCAGCAGAAAACCCTGTGACATCACGTTGTAGGGAAAGCGTTTCCAGGCCTCATCACGAAAGCGGCGGTCCCCCGGCAGAGGCTTGATGAAAGGAGGTGCTTCGGCATCAAGACTGGCGCGGCCGGCCCAGAGGGTGAATGCACTGAGCTTGCGTACCATGTTCTCACGCATCTCGTTCATTTTCCCTGGCGAATGGCTGGTATGGATCAGCCAGTCCATATAGGCCAGTGTCAGAGAGGCGGGTGACATGCCGTTGGTGTAGCGTCCCTCGATGGCATGGATGACACGGTCTATGCTGTTCTTAATGTCCGGAAGTGGCATGCGGGTCATTTGAGTCTCCTTTCTTGTCCGGTGGGGGTGCCGTGACCTGAGTGCTAAGAGTAACAGCCAGTATAGGGGCTGTGTATGACTATTTTTTAACCCAAAGTCGAATTGCCAATAACCGCGCTTTTCGACTTTTGCTGCAGGTGCGAAAAATATAGAATAGCTTATATTACGTTATGCTTGAATGAACACCGGTGCAGCCGGCGATCAGGGGATCAAAGCGAGTGTCGACCAAATACCTCAAACGCTTCTTCAAACCCGAATCCATTGCCATTTTTGGTGCTTCCGAGCGCGAAAACAGCATGGGCGGAATCGTGCTGCGTAACCTGCTGGACAGCGGTTATGCGGGCAAGCTGATGGCGGTCAATGCTCAAGGGTACGAGCAGGTCAACGGCGTCAGCTGCTATCGATCGCTGTCAGATCTGCCTGAAATGCCGGATCTGGCCATCATCTGTTCACCTCCTGAAAGTGTTGCGGGCATTATTCGCAAGCTTGGTGCCAATATGGTGAAGGCGGCCATGATCCTGACCGGGGGGCTGAGCAATTCGGACAGTGACCATTCCCGCTCACTGCGCGAAGAGGTTCGCGAGGCCGCACGCCCTTATGGTATCCGTATTCTGGGCCCCGACTGTATGGGGCTGCTGGTGCCGGGGTCAAAGCTCAACGCGAGCTACGCACATGTAAACATCAGCAAGGGAAAGGTGGCCTATGTCGGCCAGTCGGGGCTGCTTGGTACCGCCATGATCGACTGGGCCAGCGGACAGGAGATCGGTTTCTCCCACTTCCTTACGCTGGGTGAAGGCGTTGACGTTGATCTGCCGGCCATCATCGACTATCTGGCCAAGGACCCCACTACCCATGCAATTTTGCTGCAGATGGATCGCATCATCGGTTCTGCACGCGATTTTGTGTCGGCGGTACGGGCCGCATCACGTAACAAGCTGGTGCTGGTGCTCAAATCCAATATCATCCAGGACGGTCGCATGTCGGTGGAGCTGGCCCCCGGCGTTGATGATGAAGACCGCGTATATGATGCGGCCCTGCGCCGGGCCGGTGCCGTGCGGGTTGAAACCTCGGACCAGCTGTTCAATGCACTGGAAACCCTGTCACGAATGAAGCCGATGCGTGGTGAGCGCCTCGCCATTGTCTGCAACGGCATGGGGCCCAATGCGCTGGCCAATGATCGACTGCTGCGCAAGCAGGGCAAGCTGAGTGAGATTACCGAAGAGACCCGGACCGCACTTGCGGCCATTTTGCCGCCAGAGTGGAATGGACGTAATCCGGTTGATCTCAATGCCGATGCGACCCCGGAACGTTTTGCCGAAGCCATTCGTCTGTTGACCAAGGACCCCAACGTTGATGCAGTCCTGACTATTCATGCGCCGACGCGCATGGCGGCCAGTGTTGCGACGGCCGATGAGGTGATCAAGGTGGCGCGCAAGACGCCGCGCAATGTGTTGACCTGCTGGATGGGCCGCTTTTCGGCCATCGAGGCACGTAACCATTGTAACGCGGCCGGTATTCCCACCTTTATGACACCGGAAGAGTCAGTGGACGCCTTCATGCAGATGGTTGATTACCACCGTAATCAGGCCGCCATGCGCCAGACACCGGCGCCTTATCATCTGCACAACCTGCCCAACCGCAAGCGTGCGCGGCAGATGCTGAAGGATGCGTGTGCAGAGGGGCGTGACTACTTGACTCACTCCGAAGCCAGTGACCTGCTGGATCTGTATGAGATTCCAACGCCGAATACCGGCTATGCCGATGATATTGTCGGGGTCGTTGAGCTGGCCCGGCAGATGGGCGGTTCAGTGGCGGTCAAGGCGCTGCACCAGGACAATCTGTACCCCTTCTTTTACGACAGCAGCGCCTACCAGCGTTGGCGTGATCTGGCACTGGATCTGTACTCCATCAGCGAGGTACGCCATGCCACCACCAAGCTGGCCTACAGGGTGAGTGAGCGGTATCAGTCTGATCAGACCCACGGCTTCGTGGTGCAACAGATGAAACGCGGCTTCCAGTCACTTCAGATCAATGTGGGTGTGACCCGTGATCCCGTATTCGGCCCATTGATTCTGTTCGGTGTGGGTGGCTACGCCATTGATGTGCTGGCCGATCGCAACATCATGCTGCCGCCGCTGAACTTCGCGCTGGCGCGTCAGCTGGTCAAGCGCTCGCGGGTGTACAACATCATCAGCGAAAACAGTTATCAGGTTGAGCGTGATGTTGATCATCTGTGTGAGTTGCTGATACGTCTGTCGGAGATGGTGGTTGATCTGCCTGAGCTGAAATGTCTGGAGATCAATCCGCTGCTGCAACAAGCGTGG
>Ga0209345_10003724_pt1 | contig 15444 bp, 16 predicted proteins | sample Cruoilmetagenom7_FD_187294 | JGI IMG/M metagenome (GOLD analysis project Ga0209345, IMG submission 187294) | Oil polluted marine microbial communities from Coal Oil Point, Santa Barbara, California, USA - Sample 7 (SPAdes) (version 2) | ecosystem: Environmental > Aquatic > Marine > Oil seeps ... | reverse complement strand
CATTCATCTTTGAACTTCGCCAAAGGCCTTTGGCGAAGTTCAAAGATGAATGCGGCACGATACCAACGGGGAAGTAGAGTTAAAATCTATACCCAAAGCCCAGCAAAAAGGTATCGCTTGAATAATCTAGATCACCGGCAAAGCCAAATGATTCAGAGGGCTTAGAGTGTAACCCAGAAAAATCAACATTGCCGTAATCTGCATGACTGTATTCTAGGCGGAAAAAGGTCTTTTCTCGAAAAACACCCTCTAAACCAATGCTAGCTATCCACCCTGATGTGGTTTTGGTTTTTGAGTTGCTTATTGTGCCAAAGGAAGGATTACAAAAGTCTGTATCAGCAGGGCATGTGGCAGAAAAATCTACCTCAGCAGCTACAAATCCGAGTCCGCCGTATATGTGTAAATTAGGGGTGAATAGGTATCCAACACGGCCACGAAGAGACACTTCTAAACCAGATTCTAGTTCGATATAACTAAAGTCCGGCGGAGCATCAGTACTGGCACCTGGTATGGTGATATGTGTATCATCATTGTCCGCATCGCCTAAACTGAACTCTATGCCAACTAACACGTCTGGTTGTATACGCGAGTTACGGCCAATGTAGACGTTATAATAGAGTGCGTCAGAATCTAGATTTGCGTTGGGGGCAGTACCAAAAGCGAGCGCATTGCCAGTTGGGGACTCATAACTTTTTGTGGTCCAATCTCCGTTTACACCACGTGAGCCTAAAGATAGGCCCGCGTAGTTTCCGGACCAGAGATCAAGGGCGGGCTTCTTAGTATCTAGCTCAGTGGCATGAGTGTTGACACTGAGAGTAGCAATTGTAGACAATAAAACGAAAGCTGAAGTGCGCAATTTAATTCCTTGTGATGTGAATGTCCGCTTAATGGTCAAAGGCTGACGTCTATATTTAAGTGAGTTCATTGTGCCAAGTTTTAGGATTGCTCGCTAAGCGTAGCAAGATGGGCGGGGGGCTACAAGCAAAATAGTATCTTTTAGTGCTTATTGAAGCAAGCAAAAATCTTCTCCAATATGAAATGAGCCTGAAATAGCGATTGATGTCGTTCATGATCACAGGATGAAAACGATCATGAGCTTAGAGCAACTAACCAGTACTGCTGCCATCACGCAGTTTCTCGAAGGTACGCAGGTTGTGGCCTTTGGCATAGCTACCAACAAACAAGAACGCTATCAGTGGGTGGCTGCCAGATGCCGATTCACCCACCAATAAGGCCCGCAATGACGGGTACGAATACTCGGTTGACTACAAAGGTGATGGTAGGCAGGATTTTATGTGGTTTCACGGGCCGGGTTGGTACGTTGCTCTTTCCAACAGCGACGGGTTCGATCGGCCTACCCTCTGGTTGGACAAATGGTTGCAATCCGGCGTCAGATCCTACAGTGGCAACTCGAGACATCCGAAAATAGCCGACTTTAACAGTGATGGTATGGGCGACTACATGTGGTGTTACGAGGAGGTGTGGTATGTCGCACTGTCCAGGGGCGACAAGTTCGACTTCCCCAGGCGATGGCTCGACAGTGGTAGTTCCCCTAACGGTCGGAGCATCGGTCTTCCTCATCAGTTCGTCGGCGATTTCACCGGTAACGGCCACGCTGACTATCCGTGGTATTACAGTGGTTGGTACGTGGCCTCGGCACTCTTGCCGCCAAAAATCGTGGTCGACTTTGATCAAAATGGATTTCCGGATGGCCTCGATAATTGCACCAATGCACCAGGTGGCGCCGAAGGGACTGGCACAGACGCCCCATGCGTGGCGGGTGTGCCCTAATTGCAAAACTGAGTCTGCAATCAGGAGCACAAATATGCTCGCTCATCGGGGCGATCGAAAAGTAGGTGGATCTTAGCACACCCAGCCACGGTTCAGATGAATCGCTCCGGGATACCTGGGGCGATTCAAGAAGTTCGGGCGGGATTCCCCTCCCCCCGACACACGAGGATGGGTCTTTTCGCTGAAGAGTGCGTTCCCATCGAGTTTGCGGAGTCCTCTTCGCGGAAGAAGTCTGTTATTGGCAAGGTGGGCGAAATCAGTAGCGGATCGGCCCCGACATGGGTAGAGAGCTTCACTCTCACCAATCCCTTTGAAGTATCATCTCAAGTTTTCACCTGAGCGGACTAATAGTAGAGTCAGGTTGAACTTCCCCCCCCATTTTGTGTTCTCAATGACGCTAGTCCGGATATTTTATGAATACGCTACAATTCACCTTGTAGCCATCATGACTGCTGGGATTGTTGCCTTCACACGAAAAGACAGCTTGTACCAGGGTCTGCTTTAGGATAATCGCGACAGACGGCTTTATACTATGGCGCGTTTAACCAACTTTGCCTGAAGTTATATTAAGTAACGGACTATTCTCTATTAGGAATGCCATGGATGTTGATGCAGATCAAGTAAAATAAATGTGTTTCGATAAATATCTATAGTTTGATTTACTTGTCGCTTGTTGTGCACTCGGTTTTGACTCTCAGCCAGGATCAACAAGAAAAATTAAAAAATATTTAAAAATAAAATTAAAATAAACAACACTTTGAATCTGTATAAGCTAATATTAGACTTTTACAGCCGCATTTCGGGGAGAATATTATGCGTAGAATACAATTTGTAATGGCTTTTATATTTATCTTAATAAGCACTAATTCAATGGCTTACTTTGGTGATAGTGCGGGCCATACTAAAAATAAAAAATGCAATGGGGCAAAATTAAATCAGATTAAGCCAGCGCACTTGAGCGTTGTTGCTTCGCAGTCGGAATTCTCTTTTTGGGTTTCAGGTGAGACTATCCCGAGAAGCATTGAAGTTACAGTAAAAAAAATACCCGTTGAAGTAACAGTTAAGGAAGTAAGTAGGGGGTATCTGGTTTCCGGTAAGTTGCCCGCATCACTAAAGGAAACTTTTGCTAGAATAGAAGCAAAATTCAAGGATTCAAATAGATGTAGTGGCAACAAAGGCTGGCTTTTAAATATAAGAGATTAATACAGGCAAAGGTATTTTTTTAGAGGAAATAAGGGTTGGGCACTTACAGTGCCCCATCAATCTGGAAAATATTTATTTTATGGGTGATTTCCAGGTAAAAATACCCAGTCTATTATTTTTTAATAACAGCCTATATTTAATCAATATCAATAGATTTTATAATTCCCACTAATTGATCAAAATGAGTAATTTCAAAAGTGGGTTTGTTTTTATAGGGCCACGCCATACCAAACATATTTGCCCAGATGGTTGATAGTCCCAAATCTTCAGCTGCAAGTATGTCCTGCTCAGGGTGGTCACCAATATGAATGCATTCATGGGGCAAGGCTTTTGCTTCTTTCATAGCAGCCTCAAACATCGCTGGATGCGGTTTTGGCTGGCCAAGGTGTTCGGCTGAAAAATGAAATGATATGTAGGTGTCTAAGCCGGTTTTTTTTATGCAGGCATTGCCATTACTCAAGGAGCCGAGTAGATAGTGTTCAGACAGGGTTTTTAGAGTGTTTATAACATCAGGAAAAAAATTTACCTGATTTCGTGCGTCATAAAAAATTTCAAATGCTTTTTCAGATGCAATGATTGCGTTTTTTTCAGAATATTCAGCGGCCAGGAATGCGTGTTTGATTGTTTTCTTTCTAAAATCAGTCAGCCGATAAATAATTAAGGGCTCTTTTAAAAGAATGTCTTTTCTTATTTTATTAATAGTGTCATCAGAAAATAAAATTGCAGCTTCTGAATGATTGTCTTTAAGCCATTTACGTAGAATTATTTCAGCATTTTTAATCACTGGGTCAACGGACCATAGAGTATTGTCCAGATCAAAAGTAATCAGTTTTATTTTATTGGGATTTTGTTGGCTCTGAGTTTTGCTGTCTTTCATTTAATGCTCTGTTGTTTGTTGATCCCCGGATATTATCAGAAAATTAAATTCATTTTTTTTTCGACCTGGGGTGAGCTTTATCATAAACCTTTGCCAGATGTTGAAAATCAAGATGGGTGTAGATTTGTGTAGTGGATATATCGGAATGGCCAAGTAGTTCCTGAACTGTGCGTAAATCACCGCTTGATTCCAGCAAATGGCTGGCAAAGGAATGACGTAGCTTATGTGGATGTAAAGAAGCATCCAGTTGTTGTCGAATCCCCCAATGAGTCAGGCGTTTTTGAATACTGCGTATTTGTAATCGTTTACCCTGTTTGTTAATAAATAAAGCGGGTTCATCTGCATTCGCCCAATCCTGTCGAATGCGTAACCAATCCTGCGTTGCTTTAATAGCCATTTTGCCAATGGGTAAGAGTCTGGTTTTATTGCCTTTACCTGTAACTGAAACAGAGCCGTTTTTGTAATCAATAGTATTATTATTTAGACTGGCTAATTCGCTAATACGAAACCCGGAAGAATAGAGTAATTCCATAATGGCCTTGTCTCTAATGGCCAAGGGGTCGTTGTCTTTAAAAGAAAGCAGGAAGTTAACTTGCTCGGTATCCAGGGTTTTGGGTAGCTTTCGCGCCGATTTAGGTGCGCTGATGCCCAGTGCCGGATTGTGGTGAGTTTTTTTTTCTTTTATTAAATAATTAAAAAAGCTTCGCAGGCTTGATAGATTTCTTTGAATGGTTTTACCACCAAGCCCCTGGCGATGGAGTTGCGCAATAAATTGTCGAACAATATGACTATCGACAAACTTTAAATCCTGAATTTTTTTTTCAAGGCAATATCTGGAAAATTTATTCAGGTCGCGTTGGTAATTTTCTATGGTGTTAATGGAAAGTTGTCTTTCAATGGTAAGAAATTCGATAAATAAGCCGATCATTTCATTAATGCTACTAACACCATTAGCATTTGATTTGGTATTATTTTCGTGATTTGTTGTATCTTTTGAAAGAGTCACATTTGAGTATTATTTTATTGAATTATTCATAATTTGGGCTACAAGTTTTCCAATGTAAGTAATAAACAGGGTTCCCATTCTATGGTGAAAGTGTTTTGCATCGAAACTTCCTATTGCCAGCAGTCCTTCAATTGCTCCCTGAGAGAAAGGTACCAGTGCAGCCGACCCAATTAAGCCGGTATGATTAGGAAATAAATAGGATGCTTCTGAATCACGCAAATGACCGCAAATAGATTTTTCAAGTTTTATGAATCCTGGAATGTGCTCAAGGGCATCTTCGGATTTAACGGTTCTTAAATTGCTGGAATTTTCTATTGGGAAATTTGTATCAAAGAGCAAAATGGTAGTGCAGTCCGCGTTATATTCTTCCTTTAAAGTGTTTTCAAGTTTGATGGCAATGTCTTCAAGATCTATGGCGGATACAAGAGACAGTGAAAGGCTTTGGGTTTTTTGAAAAAGATGGTCGTTTTCGCGCGCCGTATCCATCAGGTTTCCCATTTTTTTTCTCAATTCAATATTATGCTCTCGTAACAGGCTGACTTGTCTTTCAACTAAAGAGGTGATGCCCTGAGAAGCATGTGGGATTTTTAATTCAGTCAGCAATCGCGGGTTTTGATCAAAAAATTCAGTATGTTTCTTAAGGTATTCGGCAACGGCTTTAGATGATAATCCAGGCTTTTCATCTTTAGAATCTGCTTCACTTAAACGGGTATTATTCATATTGTCGTTGTTCCTTCAAAAACAGTGACAGCTGATCCTGTCATTAAAATAGGAGAGTTACCACCATCATATTCAATAGTTAACGGCCCCCCTGTAAGACTAACACTGACTGGCGATTCTAGCACGCCCGTGTTAATGCCAACTGCTACAGCGGCACAGGCACCTGTTCCACAGGCCATGGTTTCACCCGTACCCCGTTCGAATACCCTTAATTTTATAGTATGTTGGTCGACAACTTCCATGAAACCCACATTAACCCGATTAGGGAAGGCCTGATGATTCTCCAGGCTTGAACCCAGGTGTTGAACCGGCGCCGACTCTACAGCATCAACGGAAATAACGGCATGGGGGTTGCCAACGGATACCACACTGAATTTTATATCTTCTTTGTGGCCATTGTATTCGACAGGCAAACTATACTGTTTTGCTTTGGTGTTGGTTTCAAAAGGCACCTGGGCAGGTTCAAATGCAGGTGGCCCCATGTTAACGGTAACCATGTTGTTATCAGTTATTGACAGCTGAATATTGCCACTCATGGTTTCAACCTTGATATTATTGGAGCTAATCAAGCCCTTGTTGAGAACAAATAGTGCAAAACAGCGAGCACCGTTTCCGCATTGTTCTACCTCATAGCCATCGGCATTAAAAATTCGATAGCGGAAGTCCTGATCAGGATCCTGAGGGGGCTCCACTAGTAATAACTGATCAAAACCAATGCCGAAATGCCGGTCAGAAAGTTGACGTATTTGATCGTCATTCAGCTCAATGTGCTCTGTTACGCCATCAATAATGATGAAATCATTACCCAGGCCGTGCATTTTGGTAAAATTTAGTTCCATATTTTGAAATTAAGAAAATTAAATTAAATGCTACTGAGTATACGCCATAGTAGCGAGAATATTCAGGGTAGCAAAGATTCTCCGGCTAATTGGGCCGCAATAGTTTCTCTTTTGCGAACCAGATGGCTTTGTTTTCCGTCCACCATTACTTCGGCTGGACGATTGCGGGAATTGTAGTTTGAGCTCATGCAAAAGCCGTATGCACCTGCAGAACGTATTGCAAGCAGATCACCGGGACTAATAGCCAATTGCCGGTCTTTGCCAAGAAAATCCCCGGTTTCGCAAACCGGACCCACTATGTCATAAGTCAGGGAGGCCGACTTTGAGCTATTTGTGCTATCCGCAGGAATTATTGCTTGCCAGGCATTGTAGAGTGAGGGCCGTAACAGGTCATTCATGGCTGCATCCACAATGGCAAAGTTTTTAGCTTCAGTAGATTTTATAAATTCAACCTGGGTTAGCAAAATACCTGCATTGGCAGCTATAGCCCGGCCAGGTTCCATAATGATAGCTAAGTTTCTGCCAGATAATTTTTCACTGATCGCTGAGGCATATTCAGCAGGTTCAGGGGGTGTTTCATTTTCATAACGTACGCCGAGGCCACCACCAATATCAATATGGTGTAAAACTATTCCGGATTTTGCTAACTGATCAACCAGAATCAAAACTCTGTCCAGGGCGTCCAGAAAAGGTGTGATCTCGGTAAGTTGCGAGCCAATGTGGCAATCTACGCCGATGATCTCAAGGTGAGGCATGAGGTGCGCTTTAATGTAAACGTCTTCAGCTAACGTAATATCAATGCCAAATTTATTCTCTTTCAGGCCCGTAGAGATATAGGGGTGAGTGAGGGCATCTACGTCAGGATTAACGCGAAGTGAAATGGGGGCTGTTTTCCCCTGGCGGCCAGCCACTTCATTAATGCGGTGTAATTCAGCTTCAGATTCCACATTGAAACAATGAATGCCTATTTCAAGGGCTCTTTGTATTTCATGAGCCTGTTTTCCAAGGCCGGAAAACACCACTTTTTCAGGATCTCCTCCCGCAGCGATGACTCTTTCAAGTTCGCCAACCGAAACAATATCAAAACCGGAACCGAGCCTGGCCAGCACATTTAATACCGCAATGTTTGAATTGGCTTTAACCGCATAACAAACCAGATGGGCCTGATGGGTAAAAGCATTATTAAAGGCGTGCCAATGTCTCTCCAGAGTCGCTCTGGAATATACGTAGCAAGGCGTGCCGTATTGATCAGCTAATGATTTAACGGAGCAATTTTCAGCATGAAGGATGCCATTTTTGTATTCAAAAAAATCCATTCTTTTTACAACTAGCGATTGAGTATATTAATTGGGTTTAGGCTTATCTGAAGACTTTTCTTTTTCATTATTTGGTTTGTCACTTTTCTCGAGTGTCTTATCAATATTTACGGCTTCAGTATTAGTTTGTTTTATTGAGGCAACAGGCTCCGGTTTAGATGCACGGTCTGGTTCAGGTAAAAACAAGGGCCCTTTCTGTCCACAAGCTGCCAAAATGCAGCTTATGGATAAAAACAAAATTGGAATTAGATATTTTGTAATACTTCTTTTAATAATTTGATCAGTTTTCATTATTGAATAAATTGTCAGGTTTTCGACTTATTTAATTGTTGACGGCAGGTTTTGCTGATTTTAAAAAAATGTGTTTCCAGAGACTTATTAACCGGCTTGCAGCTTTTAATAACTTTTACAGCCCACTCAAGGTATTCGGTTTTACGGTCACTATTCCAGTTTGCTGGTGGGGCATCTATTAAATCAACAACATTACATATTTTATCACCCAATTTTACCAACGTAGCGCCTGTTGAAATATGAGGAGCATGATCAACTTGTTTTTGCTTTCTTTTGGTTTTGGGTATAGACATGTCATCGCTAACTTCTTCAACCATGTTGCGAATTTTTTTACCGAACTGTTGTTCAAGTTCTTCAGCAGTGGTATCTGTATCCTCAATTGTGTCGTGCAATATTGCTGCGGCCAGTACCTCCGAGTCTTTAATTCCACCAATCTCGGCAATGACCAGAGCGACTTTAACCGGGTGGTTAATATAAGGCGAAGCGTGTTCATCCTTACGTCTTTGATCTTTGTGCTTATGGGCAGCAAATTCTACGGCCTGTAAAATTAACAAATCAGTCATAAGCAGTGTACTGGTTGTACTCGCTAATCAATTGAGCTTTGAATTAACATTAAAGTGTAGGCTCACCCTTTTTTTTCATTATATCGATGAATGACTCATTCGTCTTTATATAGCTGCTTAAATCCTCTGAATGTTCATCCAGTGTAAGACTCGACAGGCCAATATCATTAATATAGCGTTCTGTTTCTACAATGCCATTATTATCAGTAAATGCAACGGAAACATAACAAAGAACGGCCATTTCCCCATTAACGATAAACTGATGTTCAATAATTATAAATTTATCAGTGCGAGCAATAAATCGGGACTCGATATCGTATTTTACAAAAATATCAACAGAACGTCGGTAAACAATGTGGGCAGATACAACCACTGAACCCCAGCGATCACGCCCCATAAGCAGAGAGACTACCCCCGTAGCCATATACAGCTGGGTTCTGGCCAGATCCAGAATCGACAAATAACGACCATTGTTAATGTGTAAATTAAGGTCACAATCCCACGGCATTACCCTTAAAGACAATTTAACGGGTTCAAGCTTGTTGTCGAGTTTGCCTTTAAGTAATTGTTGAAAAACAATTTTAAGGCTGCGAAACAAAGTAAACATACAAATAAAAACCTGAAGTTAGGAGTTTGTTTTATCAATGGAGTATTAAGATAATAACAGTGGCTTTTTAGTGGGCGCTTTTAATCCGAGTTCTGCCGCGTAAAACGGCGGCTTTTACTTGCTTAGGGGCCGTGCCACCAATGTGCTTACGTGCTTGAACCGAGCCTTGTAAGGTCAGAATATCGAACACATCATTGCCAATATGATCTGGGGAGAACTGGTTGATTTCCTTCTGGGTGAATTCAGACAAATCTTTATTGTTATCCAGGCCAAAACGTACGGCTTTACCAACCACTTCATGGGCATCACGAAAAGGCAGACCTTTTTTTACCAGGTAGTCTGCAAGGTCTGTGGCAGTTGAATAACCACGCAGGGCTGCTTCTTCCATATTGGCGTGTTTAACAGTCAGAGCAGGCATCATGTCGGCATACGCCCTGAGGCTATTTAATACGGTATCCACCGTATCGAATAAGGGTTCTTTATCTTCCTGGTTGTCTTTGTTGTAGGCTAAGGGCTGTGCCTTCATCAGTGTCAACAATGAAATTAAATTACCATTTACACGTCCGGTTTTGCCACGTACAAGTTCAGGCACATCGGGATTTTTTTTCTGGGGCATAATGGATGACCCGGTACAAAACCGATCCGGTAAATCTACAAAATCAAATTGTGCCGACGCCCATAGCACCAATTCTTCAGAAAAACGGGAGAGATGAGTCATCAGCAAGCTGGCAGCAGCGGTAAATTCTATGGCAAAGTCGCGGTCGCTAACGGCATCTAGTGAGTTCTCACAGATGCCATCAAAACCAAGTAAGCTGGCGGTATAAGCTCGATCAATCGGGTAGGTCGTACCCGCCAGGGCAGCCGCACCCAGAGGGAGCTGATTCACTCGCTTTCGGCAATCTACCATGCGATCAAAATCTCTAACCAGCATTTCAAACCAGGCCATCATATGATGCCCGAAAGTCACCGGCTGAGCAGTTTGTAAATGCGTAAAGCCGGGCATGATAGAGCTTGCTTCGCGCTCTGCAAGATCCAACAGGCCAACTTGCAGGCGTTGGATCTCCTGAAGAATATGATCTATTTCTTCTCTTAGAAACAGACGAATATCGGTAGCCACCTGATCATTACGCGAACGACCAGTATGAAGTTTTTTACCTGTTATTCCGATGTTTTCGGTAAGCCTGGCTTCAATGTTCATATGAACATCTTCCAGACTAATAGACCAGTTAAACAGACCCTGTTTAATTTCCTGGCGAATGGCCTCAAGGCCATCAATAACGGCTGTTTTTTCTTTATCGCTTAAAATACCAACCTTTGCCAGCATGGAGGCATGAGCAATCGAACCATTAATATCATGTTCATAAAGGCGTTGGTCAAAAGTCACTGAAGCGGTAAATGCTTCTACAAAAGCATCGGTAGATTCACTAAAACGTCCACCCCATGGTTTCTCAGTAGTTGAATCTTTGCGCGACATAATGTGCCATCCAGCGTTAAATTAAAAAATAACCGGTGTTGGAACCAGGAATCTATAAAGTTGATGATGGATTATAGCAATATTGTGATACCCGTGAGTCAAAAAGTGAGGTAAATAATGATCAAAAAGATCACATAGAAGTGGTTTTGCTAAAATGAAGACACGATTTCGGAGCTTTCTCACATAAATAGCGTCCTATCCCTTAAAGGCTTAAGTTATTCTAGTAGTTACATATTTTTGAGAAATGGTTTCTTTGAGGTAGTTGATTCCCTCCTATAAGTGATGGCAACAAGATGAAAGCTCGAAATAAATCTAAAAACCAGGTAGATGCCGATTTTTTTCTACCCGATCTGTGCTCAGGACAACCCGTTTATATACTGGTATTGGTGGCTGAATTATTGGCTATTGTGCTGGTACTGTCCGCAACAGGAATTTGGCCTATGGACTGGCAAATGTTAGGCATGACATCGATTTTCACCCAATGGGTTTTTTTAAGCAGCGCCGGCACAATTTGCTGGATCAGACCCTATATACAAAAATTCAGGAAAAATTGGGTTGCTGCCGGGGTTTATACCCTTATTTTGGTTAATGTGTTGGTTTCCAGCATTGTTGCACAATGGCTTTTGGCGGGTGGCCCTGTAACAGGTTTTATGGCGTTTTTAGAATTAATCAGCGTTAAAATTATCCTCAAAAATCTACTCATTGGAGCCATTATTGGTGGTTTGATCCTGCGGTATTTTGTGGTCCAGGCCTTATTAAGAAACCAGGAACTGTCCGAGCTGGAAGCCCGAATTCAGGCTCTTCAGTCCCGTATTCGACCCCATTTTCTGTTTAATAGCATGAATATTATTGCCAGTTTAATTGGCTCTGATCCAGATACCGCAGAGCGAGTGGTAGAGGATTTGTCTGAACTATTTAGAGCCAGTTTGAATGAGGTAGGTAATGAAATAAAAGTGAAGGATGAAATTGCCCTTTGCAAACGTTATGTGCGTATTGAGCAACTGAGGTTAGGTGAACGATTAGATGTGGAATGGCTTATTGAAGAGAATCTTGAATGGGTCAAAATACCCATGCTCACCCTGCAACCCCTCATGGAGAATGCCATTTATCACGGTATACAACCCCTGGAGAAAGGAGGGCTGATCAAGGTTCTAGTAAAACATGTGGATGGAATGGTGATTTTAGAGGTGAGAAATCCGGTACCAAAAAGTGATTCCAAATATGGCCATCAAGGCAGTAACAAGATGGCGCTGAATAATATTCGACTACGGCTCAAAGCACTATATGGGGAGCAGGCCCATTTAAAAATTGAGAGGTGCGACAATAACTTTCTTACAAAGGTATCCTATCCTTATTCTATAGATACATAAGGAAGATAGGTCATCAGCTTGTTGATAAATGAACTGCATGGTCTTTTGACACGTTAGCAATGGGTAAAATTGCCTTAAATTATTCTTTCAGGGCGTGTCAGCAGTGTTTTTGTTAGTTCAACAGTCTGGTAGGGGAAGTGAATGAAGGTGCTAGTCTGTGATGACGAAAAACTGGCAAGAGACAGAATCACCAGATTAATAGTCAAAATGGATGAGCATGAGCTCGTGGGTGAGGCCGAAAATGGGGTTGATACCGTTGATAAAGTGGCTGAATTATCACCTGATGTAGTTTTGCTCGATATCCGTATGCCCGGCATGGATGGCATAGAGGCTGCCCAGCACCTGTCGAAACTGGATGCTCCTCCCGCCGTTATATTTTGTACAGCATATGATGAGTATGCACTGGATGCTTTCAAGGTTAAAGCCGTTGATTATTTGCTAAAACCTGTACGTGTAAATGACCTCTCTGAAGCTTTATGCAATGCCAGCCGTCTTAACAAGGTTCAATTGCAAACGCTTGAAAAAGAATTTTCTGGCGAAGAAGAGTCCCGCAGCCGCACTCATATAAGTGCAAAAAGCCACCGTGGAATAGAGCTTATACCGGTTTCAGATATTCGTTATTTCCTAGCCGATCAAAAATATGTGACCGTTCGTTACAACGAAGGTGAAATATTGATTGATGAAACCCTGAAAGAGCTGGAAACCGAATTTGGTGATCGTTTTGTGCGTATTCACCGCAATGCCCTTATAGCCATTGAATATCTGGAAGGCCTGGACATCGCGACTCCGGGTCATTATAAGGCCCGCCTTGAGGGTGTGGATGAAAATCTGGTGGTAAGCCGTCGCCATGTTTCACATTTACGTAAGCTAATGCAGCGTCTTTAAACCTGTTTAAACCTGTTTAAACCTGTTTAGACCTGAAACCTCCTCTGCTTAGAATAATTCTGTAAGTCTTATTTCACCCATATATCCACAGATGTACAGCCGAACCTGCCTGGCTGATTAGGAATGCAATTTTAGAATAACCTGTATACAATCTTTCAAAATCATTAAGTGGTTTTGCCCGTAAGTAAACCTTGAGTTAATGTCAATCCTGAACAACTGGATTAATCTAAAATTATGCAGAACGAGCCTACATCCTATATTACTGAATTTTTTAAACTGGAGTCAGCAGCAGGTATTCTCCTAATGTTGTCAGCTGTTTTGGCTATACTATTAGCAAATTCCTTTTTAGCATCTTATTACCAATTGTTACTATCTACACCGGTAGAAGTTCGCATTGGTGTTCTGGAAATTGCGAAACCTTTATTGCTTTGGGTAAATGATGGCTTAATGGCAGTGTTCTTTTTTCTGGTAGGCCTGGAATTAAAAAGAGAGTTAATTGAAGGAGAGCTTTCGGATAAAAGAAATATTATCCTGCCCGGTGTGGGCGCAATTGGTGGAATGTTTGTGCCGGCAGCAATTTATATTTATTTAAATATGAACGATTCCACCGCAATGAAAGGTTGGGCTATACCTGCAGCTACCGACATCGCCTTTGCTTTGGGTGTGTTGATGCTGCTGGGTTCCAGGGTGCCAAACTCAATCAAGTTATTCCTAACCTCACTAGCTATTTTTGATGACATTGGCGCAATTCTCATCATTGCTATTTTTTATACGGCCAAGATTTCATTCACTTCTTTAGTTATATTTTTTTTATGCTTACCTGTTCTTTTTGTTTTAAATAAACGCAATGTTATTTCCAAAAGCCCCTATTTATTAATTGGATTAATCATGTGGGTAGCAATGCTTAAGTCAGGTGTTCACGCAACACTGGCGGGTGTCGTGCTTGCTTTTTTTATTCCCATGAGATCAAAAACAGAGCCCGACTATTCACCCTTAAAAAGTTTAGAGCATGACTTGCACTCGGTAGTGGCATTTTTTGTGTTACCTGTGTTTGCTTTTGCTAATGCCGGTATTGGTTTAAAAGGTGTAGGCATGGAGCAATTATTTCACAGTGTTCCTCTGGGTATAGCGCTGGGTTTATTTTTTGGAAAACAGATCGGTGTTTTCGGATTTTGTTTTTTAATTGTAAAAACAGGTTTAACTAAATTGCCAGAGGGAATTAACTGGTTAAGTTTATACGGGACGTCTGCACTTTGTGGAATCGGGTTTACAATGAGCTTGTTTATCGGGTCGTTAGCTTTTGAAGAAACCGGAGTAAACCTGCTATTTGATGAAAGACTGGGCGTTATTTTTGGGTCATTGGCTTCAGGCATTTTCGGGTATCTGATATTGTACCTCAGTTTGCGAAGTAAAAAGTTAGAAAAGTCTAGCCCTAATTCCATTTGAAGGAAATCCGAAAAAACAATGTGTTATAATTCGCTTATGAGAGTCTCATCTATTTATATATAATTTTCATTATTCTTCTAATAATTACACGCTAATTTTAGTCCTTAAGGTTTTTTAATGATTACAATCGCTACACGCCGTAGCCCTTTGGCGATTTGGCAGGCTGAATATGTTAGATCTGAATTGCAGGCTGCTCATCCTGGTCTTGACGTACAGTTTTTAGAAATGGTTACTATGGGTGATAAAATCCTGGATGCCCCGCTGGCAAAAGTGGGCGGCAAGGGCTTGTTTGTTAAAGAGCTTGAACATGCTTTACTGGAAAAAAGAGCCGATATAGCTGTGCATTCAATGAAAGACGTACCTATGGACTTTCCACCAGGACTAGGGCTGAGTGTAATATGTGAACGGGAGAATGAGAATGATGCCTTTGTTTCGAATAATTTTAGCGTTCTGGATGGATTGCCAGAGGGGGCGGTTGTGGGTACTTCAAGTCTACGCCGACAATGTCAGTTAAAAGCGGTACGTCCTGATTTGCAGATCAAAGATCTACGCGGCAATGTGGCAACCCGCCTGGGCAAGCTCGACCAGGGGGATTACGATGCCATTATTCTGGCAGCGGCAGGTTTAATTCGTTTGAATATGCCGAAAAGAATCGCTTCGTTGCTGGAAACAGGCATCAGTCTGCCTGCGGTAGGGCAAGGCGCAGTGGGGGTGGAATGCCGACTTGATGATAAAAAAGTACAGGCATTACTGGCAACGCTCAACCATAGTGAAACAGCTATTCGGGTTAAAGCCGAAAGGGCGATGAATCATTGCCTTCAAGGGGGGTGTCAGGTGCCCATTGCAGGTTATGCAGAACTTGTTGACGAAAAATTGTCTTTGAAGGGGCTGGTGGGTAAGCCTGATGGCAGTGAAATAATTCGTGCAGAAGCCTGGGGAGACGCCAATAACCCTGAGCAGTTGGGAGTAGAAGTCGCAGAACAACTCCTGGCCCAGGGCGCAGGTGAAATTTTATCAGCGATTTATTAGCAGGTTGAAAACAAACTTGGGAAAACA
>Ga0209345_10003723_pt1 | contig 15445 bp, 12 predicted proteins | sample Cruoilmetagenom7_FD_187294 | JGI IMG/M metagenome (GOLD analysis project Ga0209345, IMG submission 187294) | Oil polluted marine microbial communities from Coal Oil Point, Santa Barbara, California, USA - Sample 7 (SPAdes) (version 2) | ecosystem: Environmental > Aquatic > Marine > Oil seeps ... | reverse complement strand
CGTATTGTGCCAAAAGATCAACTCCCTGGAAAGCCAGCTGTTTTAAGTTTAGAAGATGCTGAGAAGTTGCAAGAAAAGCGTTCTAAAAAAGCCGCAGCATATCTTTCGGGTTCTCAAAAAAATTATGGTGATAAACAAAAACCTCAATATTCTAAAAACCATAATAAGAATACTATTAGGAAGGATGGTCCAAAACCTTCAATTACTTCAAATAGTTCTGATGAAACAAGCTCAGACCCATGGGGAAAGTGGAGAAAAAAATAATCATCGGATTATGGATCGTTGATTTATCAATAGTTTATGATTAGTTGATTAATTTTGAGAAGAAGCCATTAATTTGTTTTAATGAATTTACTATTGTTAGGTATTTACTCAATTTTTCTTAATTTATTAATAATTTAATAATTTCCCTATTTGGTGCGATATAATTACAATAATCACAAAAACAAATCATCAATAGGAATTAATATGAATCAGAATAACGAAAAGAACACTGTAAACCATATCCCTAAAGAAGCGTTTGATTGGTATGATGAATACGCGCATGGTGGGATGGATAGACGTACATTTATGAGCAAGTTGGGTACTTTAACTGCTGTTGGTTATTCTATGGCTTTCTTAACTTCAGCTTTAATGCCAAATTATGCATTGGCTGAGCAAGTTTCTTTTAATGATGAAGATATTACGGCAAGCTATGAACAATTTGACTCTCCCGATGGTTACGGCAAAGGCCAAGGTTATCTAGTTAAACCCAAACTTGATAAAGAAAATGAAAAAGCAAATTATCCAGTTGTATTAGTCATTCATGAAAATCGAGGCCTCAATCCGTATGTCAAAGATGTCGCAAGACGATTAGCTAAAGCTGGTTTTTTAGCTTTTGCACCTGATGCTTTATTTCCTGTTGGCGGTTATCCTGGTAATGATGATAAAGGCAGAAGTATGCAACGAGAATTGGATAGAACCAAAATTCAAAATGACTTTGTTGCTGCGGCACACTATTTAAAAAAACACGACTTAAGCAATGGCAAATTAGGTGCGGTTGGATTTTGTTTTGGTGGTTATATGGTGAATTATTTAGCAGCTGTAGACAGTGAATTGTTATCTGCAGGCGTGCCTTTCTATGGGACACCTGCAAGCAAAGAATTGCGTAAAAACATCAAAGCCCCACTGATGCTTCAACTAGGTGAGCTTGATAAAAGAGTTAATGCCTCATGGCCTGAATATGAAGAAGATCTCAAATCTAACAAGGTTGATTACCAAATGTTTATGTATTTAGGTGCAAAACATGGTTTCCATAATGATTCTACCAGTCGATACGATAAAGAAAATGCCGAACTAGCCTGGAATAGAACCGTTGAGTTCTTTTCAGAAAAATTAATCTAAAGCACAAGGGGTTTGTTACTCTTTTATTATTAATTGTAAACAAGCTCCGGGTTTTTTTATGTCACAAAAATCAATAAATACTTCTCCTAATAAGTCACCGGCTCTTTTAGATGGCATTAAAGTTTTAGACCTGAGTCGCATTCTTGCTGGTCCTTGGGCGAGTCAAACATTGGCTGATTTTGGTGCTACTGTATGGAAAATCGAGAAGCCAGGTGTTGGTGATGATACCCGTCATTGGGGACCTCCATATTTAAACAGAGATTCTACAGAAGAATCGCTTTCAGCTTATTTTATCTCTGCTAATCGCGGTAAACATTCTATTTGTATTGATATCACTCAAAAACAGGGGCAATTATTAATTATTGAATTGGCACGAAAAGCCGATATTTTAATTGAAAACTTTAAAGTCGGTGGACTTAAGAAATATGGTTTGGATTATCAAAGCCTTTGTAAAATTAACCCTGGTTTGATTTATTGCTCAATCACTGGGTTTGGCCAAACTGGACCTAGAGCTCATGAGGCGGGTTATGATGCCATGATTCAGGCTACTGGTGGTTTGATGAGTATTACTGGAGATTCAGATGCAGAGGGTGGCAAAGCACAAAAAGTAGGCGTAGCAGTAACGGACTTAATGACCGGAATGTACGCCACAACAGGTATCTTGGCAGCTTTAAATTACCGCAACACAACTGGGGACGGTCAGCATATTGATTTGTCATTACTGGATACCCAAATTGCGATGTTAGCCAATCAGGGCATGAATTATCTAGTGAGTGGAAATATTCCCTTGCGACAGGGTAATGGCCACCCCAATATAGTCCCTTATCAAACCTTTAGCTGTCATGATGGTGAATTCTTATTAGCCGTTGGAAACGATCAACAGTTTAAAAAGGTATGTTGTGTGTTAGATTTAGCAGATTTGGCCGAAGACGATCGATTTAAATTAAACAGGGATCGTGTAAAAAATAGAAACAGGCTGATTCCTCAACTGGCAAAAGCTTTTTTGACGCAGAGTTGTTATTATTGGTTAAGGCTATTACAAAAAGCCGGTGTTCCATGCGGACCAGTGAACAATATTGAACAAGCCATGGATGATCAACAAGTGAAACACGGAAACATGCTATTTGAAATGCTAGATAAAAATAATCAAAAAGTACCACAAATTGCCAATCCGTTAAAATTTTCAAAGATTGATTTATCTTATCAATTGTCACCACCAATTTTAGGTGGATCAACTAAAGATGTGTTAACCCAAGAGTTGAACTTGTCTGAAGCGAAATTCGCTAAATTTAAAACCAAAGGGGTGATTGGTTAAAAACTTTAACGAATAAAATCAACAGGGTAATTGTTGGATAAAATCATAGGTTTATAGTCGATTGTTTCATGAACTTAAGTCTGAAATATATGTCTGATTTGATTATATTTAAATCAAAAAAATTTATGGTTACCCTTTCAAAATTTCATTCAAAGCCCTCAATTTTAATAATAACCATAATTAGTATGCTTTTTATAAACACCAATGGGGTGTCGAAGACAAAGGCATCAAGCAAAGCGGAAAAAATTAATGCTTTGATTACTAATTACACGGATTATTCAAAATTCAAAGGCTCAATTTTGGTTGCACAAAAAGGTCAAGTGATTTTTAAAAAAGGCTATGGAATGGCGAATGTGGAATGGGATATCTTAAATCAGACTGATACAAGGTTCCGAATTGCCTCAATTACTAAACAGTTTACCGCTATGTTGATTATGCAATTGGTGGCAGAAAATAAATTAGACTTGCATGTCCCTATATCAACATACTTGCCAGATTATCCGAAAAATAATGCAGATAGAATAACTCTACATCATTTGCTGACTCATACATCAGGTACACCGAGATTGGATGATTTTGTTAATTACAGAGACATTGAACGTGATAGACATAAACCCAAAGAATTATTAAATATATTTAAAGATGGAGAACTTAATTTTACGCCTGGAGCAAAATACTCATATGTCAATACAGGCTATGTTGTGCTTGGAATTATCATTGAAAAGGTTACAGGGAAACCATACGCCAAGATATTACAAGAAAAAATATTCAAACCCTTAAATATGCAAAATTCTGGTTATGATGTTAATTACGAAATAATTAAAAAAAGGGCTTCAGGTTATACCAATAATTATCTAAGGGGTGAATATATAAATGTTAATTATGTTGATATGTCAGTTCCTTATGCAGCAGGTTCTATTTATTCTACAGTTGAAGATTTGTTTATCTGGGATCAAGCTTTGTATACGGAAAAGTTATTGCCTAAAAAATACATGGATCAAATTTTCACAAAACACGCCCCAACCCCAAGACGATCCTATGGTTATGGATGGTTTGTTGGTGATATGCAAATAGGTAATAGTAATGAAAAAATAGAAATAACGACACATGGAGGAGGTATCAATGGATTCAGAACAGGAATCACCCGTGTTCCATCTAGTCAATCATCAATTATTATCTTAAGCAACCTAGAAGGGACGCCAGTAAACGAAATAACCAATTCAATCTTGGGTATTTTGCATGATAAACCGTATAACCTTAAAAAGTCAGTGGCTTACTCATTAGTAGATGTTATCGCAAAAGAAGGCATAGAAAGAGGCCTAGAATATTATAAAGAAATAAAAAACCTCAATGGACATTATACTGAAGTCAATGAAATGAACATTGCAGGTTATGAATTGCTTCATGCAGATAAAATTAATCAAGCTGCATTCCTTTTTAAACTTAACTTAGAAGCCTTTCCAAATTCATTTATTCCTTATGATAGTTATGCTGAAGTGTTGTTGATACTGGGGCATAAATCACAAGCCATTGAAAACTATAAAAAATCTATTGTATTAAACCCAAATAATCGAAATGCCATAAGAATAGTCAAAGAACTTGAGGGTAAACAATAAAAAGAACAAAAGATAATAATGGCATTAATAATAAAAGTGTTTTTGTTGATATCCAATGTGTATTGGATTTCTAATGGATTAAACTTCAATTAGAATGGTTATAGGATAGGTGTTTTTGATAATATTTTTAGGATGATTATAGAAAATAATTTAAGTTTTTAGAAAATCAACAATATCAATAACTCAGATTCATTTAATTCGTGTTATGCTTAATACAACATTTAAATAGTTTCCATCGATTAATTTATAAAGGCATTTTATGAAACTTATCAGCACAATAATATTAAGTACAATTATATCCACTTTCACTAGCCCAGTTCTAGCTGAAGATGTTGATTTAAGGGTCATACATTTAATCAAAGATCAAGCATTTAATCATTCTCAGGTGATGGACTACATGCACATTATCGCAGATGAAAATGGACCTAGAGTAACAGGTTCTCTAGGTTATTTAAAAGCAGCAGAGAATTCAGTAAAAGCCTTCAAAGATGCAGGTATTAGTAAGGCAAATCTCGAACCGTGGGGAACTTTTGGTAGAGGTTGGTCATGGTCACGTATTGCCATACAAATGAAAACACCTGAAAATACCACGCTTTATGGTTTTCCTGCAGATTGGACAGCAGCCACTGATGGGCCTGTTACAGGTCAAGTTATTTATGCACCTTTATGGGATAAGGATGAAAAGCCGACTACCTTAAATCTTGAAAAGAGGGCGCATCAAATTGATAAGTATATTAAAAATTATCAAGGTAAATTATCAGATAAAATAGTTATGATAGATGAGCCAAGTCACTTTAAATTACCTGCAGAGGCTTATGAATATCGATATGATGACGAGTCTCTGGCTAAACGCAGCGAATCCAATGTCCCTGGAGTCAAGCCTGCTTTACAATGGCCAATTTACAAGTATCCTGCAGACTCCGATGAGTCACGCCTAATTAGAGAAGAACTCCCTCTTGAGGTGAATGCTGAGCTTTGGTTGTTGATGCTAAAGGTAGATCTTCGTTTGGTTAAATTTTGGAATGATGAAAATGTTGCGGGTATATTGAAGAACACGTGGGCAAAACCAGGGGGCGTTATTATGCAAAGTGATTTCGGTTCTTTTAGGGATGGTGATCCAATTGCTCCTCCAACTGCTACACTCTTGCCAGAACATTACAATCGAATAAGCCGTCTACTAAAACGAGAGGTCCCTGTTGAAATAGAATTAGATATTGATGCTGAGTTTTATGGACCTGCAGTGCAAGGAATAAATGTTATTGCTGAAATTCCAGGATCCGACAAACGCAAAGAAGTGGTTATGCTGGGTGCTCATTTAGATTCATGGCATAGTGCAACTGGTGCCACAGATAATGCTGCAGGTAGTGCAATTGTCATGGAGGCTATGCGAATTCTTAAAGCGCTTGATCTTGATATGAAAAGAACAGTAAGAGCTGCTTTATGGGATGGAGAAGAGCAGGGACTTTTTGGGTCAAGAGCTTATGTGAAAAATCATTTTGCAGAACCTATTAGCATGCAACTTAAAAAGGAGCATGCAAAATTATCTGGTTATTTCAATGTGGATAATGGCAGTGGTAAAATTAGGGGAGTCTATCTACAGAAAAATGACATGATGAGACCTATATTTGATAGCTGGTTTACCCCATTTGCTGATATGGGAGTATCAACAGAAACAATCACAAATACTGGAGGTACCGATCATTTATCATTTAATTCAGTTGGCTTGCCTGGCTTTCAATTTATTCAGGACCCGTTAGATTACCATTTGAATACACATCATTCTAATTTGGATCATGTTGACCATGTAATTCCTGCAGATCTCATGCAAGCTGCTGCTGTCATGGCAGCGACTATTTACCATGCAGCTACACGCAAGGAAATGCTACCTCGAAAGCCATTACCAAAAGCTTTGCCACCAAAAACGGAGTTACCTGAAATATTAAATTCATTGAAGTAGTTAATAATTGAGGCTTTAAAATGTCAAAACAGTTTAACGTGAAAAATAGAGAAGTACTCCGATTAATACAATGATAACAATCAGTGCAATTGGGAATATATAATTTGTTCCCCTATTTTTTTTTTGAGAAGTGAGAGCTGCAGATTCGAGTAAATCTTTTTCTTTTTTTGTCAATTCTTGTAGCTTAGTAATATCAATTAAATCAAGATCAGTTTCCTCTTTATCTATTGTACGCACTGTATTTTCAAGGTTGTCTGGTTTTAATTCAAACTCAAACTCTCTTACCACATGAGGTTTGATTGGTTCATCTTGAGGAATTGTGTTGTCATTACTTTTAATTGATATTAAAGATATATTATCTATTCCATTATTTTCCACAGCAATCTTGACTAACTTCTCTGTCAAGTGAGTCATTTCTTTTTGTAGACTAAGTTCATTGGCTATAACTGTTTCATTAGCTATGCTATACAAACCATCTGAACATATCAGTAATACTTGGTTTTTTTCTAAAGTGCCAGAATTACTATTTATGGTCACTTCCTTTCTTCTCATTCCCAATGCTTGAGAAATAATGTGCCTATCTGGATGAGTTTCGAGTTCATTAGTATCAATGAGTCCATGTTTTAATAAATATTCAACATAGGAGTCATCTTTGGTAAGAAGTTTAAGTTTTCCATCCCATAGATAAACTCGGGTGTCTCCAACCCAAGAAATCTGATAGTTGTTACCAGTGAATAAAACCGCGGCAATGGTTGTTGCCATGCCTTGTTTACTATTGTTAGATTCGATTTGATCAACTAGGGCTCCATGCGCCTCATACACTGAATAGTCTAGATCCTTACCTTTTTTGATGCATTTTTTGACCTTTTGAGAGGCGATTTTGGATGCAATATCACCTTTTTCTAGCCCGCCAACTCCATCGGCAACTATATACAAACCAAGTTTTTTATCAACCAAGACAAAATCTTCATTGGTTGTTCTCTGTCCTATATGTGTTTTAGCAAAACTCGTTAACATCCTTTTCCTTACTAGTTGGTTTTTTTATATCATATATAGAATAATGCAATTGAGACTAAAAGTTAATCATTTTTTTACGTTTAAACCTCGTTTTGTTATGATTGAATAAATTTTAAAATTTCCCTATATTTAAATATTGGGATGCTAATTGTTTAACTAGGAGAAAATAATGGATTTTTCAAAATACCCTTCAACTGCTTACTTTAAAGCTTTAAACCGTTCTAATTTCATGGATTATGGAATTAAATCATTATGGAAAGATTGTCCTATTTTATCGGGTCCAGCCTTTACCGTTCAACTAGCTGCAGGCGATAATTTGATGTTTCACTCGGCTTTGTATGAAGCGCCTAAAGGTTCAGTTATTGTGGCAGATGCTGTTGATTGCGAATTTGCAATTGCTGGTGGTAATGTGTGCGCGATAGCTCAAAAAAGAGGTATTGCTGGTTTTATCATTGATGGTGTGATTAGAGACATTGGTGAAATTAAAGAAATGAAATTTCCAGTATTTGCTCGTGGCGTAGTTCCTGTGCCTGGGAAAAAAGATTTTATTAGCCCTTTAAATGTACCAATTCAATGTGGTGGTGCTAATGTCAATGCTGGTGATATTATTGTTGCTGATGAAGATGGAGTGGTAGTATTGCCAGCTGATAAAGCTGCAGAATATTATAAAATTGCTCAAAAATGTACCGAGAAAGAACTCAATACTTCTTTAAAAGATTGGGAAATTGCACACAGAAAAAAAATAGCAAAATTACTTAATCAAAACAAATTATGCTAAACAAAGGTCTCTAAACAAAGAAATATAGACTTAGAACTTGAGGTGTTAATACTATTTTTGTTCTGTGTAATAAAATTTAGATTTTAGTTTTAACCCCGTCAGACAAGGACTCTTCTCTAGATTGAAGAAAAGGAATGGTTATTAGAGGAATTATCACAAGTAAAGAATCAATATATAAAACTCTAGCATAATCGAACTGCTCGGCTATTAATCCTTGCCAGTAGTTGGTGTAACTGACGACCAGGTTTCCCATTGCCATAAAAGCCGTGAATTGAGTCGCTGCAACTGCAGGGTTTGTAATGCCCATAAACACTGCTGCCTGTGTGCCAAAACACATACCATACAAGAAGCCATGCACTATAAGAGTTCCGGACACTAATGTAGCAGGAATAGCTGTTAAGCCAACAGATGTGATATTAATTGCTAATATCAACGTAGGGATAATAGTTAGAACATAGAAAACCCATAGCATTTTGCGTAACCCAAATCGATCTGCTAGTTGTCCACCAATGATACAACCGACTGCAGCTGCAATAGTATTTGCTGTTGATATTTGCGCAATTTTTGTCTCACTAAAACCATAATCGACTGGAATGGTAGAAAGTGCAGCATAACCCAAAACCATCGCACCGGTTGGTAAAATAGAGAATAGAAAGCCTATTTTTGGTGCTCTGCCTGATTGCCAAAAACTGGCGTAAACTTCTTTAGTAAAAGACACCATTTTTTTGATAAATTTTAATAGTATTGAACCTGTGCTAGTGGTTTCTATCTTTGATTTACGAGGATCTGTAACAAAGAAAATAGTAAACAATAGGCAAAGCATTTGTAATATAGTAATGTATATCAAAGCTGTTTCAAAATTAGTTAAGCCCAAAACATATATCGCTGCCCCACCACCTAGTGCAATACCAAAGTATTGTCCACCAAACATAAAGCCATTACCTCTGGCTCTTTCATCTGGTTTTAAGGTCGTTACCGCCAAGGAATCTATAGCAACATCTTGTGTGGCACAAAAGACATTGTTGATAAAAATAAGCATTAGCAATGCATTAAATTGAGATTTAAAATCAATTATACTAACCATAAAAAGGGTGATGATCATCATTATTTGGCAACCTAAAATCCAGGCTTTTCGGCCACCGAAACGGTGTAATGAAATCAAATCGATGACGGGAGCCCAAGCAAATTTGAATGTCCAAGGTATGAAGAGAGTGGCAACGAATAAACCAATTTGATCTAGAGCCATTCCATTTTGCCGCAAAAAGGTTACCATTGCGATAGATGAGAACCCATAAGGAATGCCTTCGGAAATATACAGAATTCCAAAGGTGCTAAGTCTGCCGTTACGGCTTTCAAGAAGTTTTCCCCCAAACATTTTCTATTCCTTTAATTTTATTATTTCATATTATCCTATAGTCTTTTCACTCATTTGTCCACTCGATTTGTTAATGACAAATTTATAATTTTTAATAGCTTACAATAGTTTAGTGTTGAAAGTTGCACTTATTTTATTAATTCAAGTAATTTTATTTTGCTCGTTTTTTCTAATAAATCTTATTTAATCAACTATTAAAATTATTATATTTTATCTCTTATATAGATTTATTTTATGTGAATTACTATTTAAATATTGATTTAAAAAGCAATATTTATCATAGTAGTAGCAAATACAACTACTAAAAACAAAATGACTATTAACAATAAGCAACCAAATGAATTAATTAACCAACTGTGTCAATTAGGGTTCACCCAACTAGAAAGTGAAGTGTATTTGTACCTAATTATTAATGGCGAGAACACGGGATATGCAGTTGCAAAAGGGATTGGAAAGGCAGTAGCAAATGTTTATAAGGGTATTGAGGGGTTATCAAGTAAAGGTGCTGTTGAAGTGACGGTTGCAGACAGTAAAATTTGTAGTGCTGTTCCATGGAAGCAAGTATTGGCATCGGAGCAATCGCGATTTGAAAACAATATCAATAGTTTAAGTGAATCATTAAATAAAATACCAGAGCAGCATGACAATGAAAGTGTATATCAGATGAAAAACATTTCACAAGTTCTGAACGCTGGTAAATTAATAATTGAGCAGTCTGAGCATATTATTGTGGCGGAGCTAGAACCCAAAGTGGCCGATTATTATGCACCAATGTTAGCCAAGGCTGCTAAAAGAGGTGTTGAGGTCCGAATTAAGGTTTATCAACCTATAGTCATTGAAAAGGCACACATAACTCTCAGGCAGTTTGGAGAGCAAGTCTATTCCGCCACAAAGGACGTATCGTTCAAGATTTGTGCAGATGGTAGAGAATCATTAACAGCAGCTTTAACTTCTGATATTTCAGATGTTATACAAGCGTTTAAAACTAAAAGCGCTTTGGTATGTTTGAATATGTATTGTGGGATTATTTATGAAATGATTTTAACTGATCTCAAACAAGCAATACCTGAAAATGATATGAATGCATGTCAGAAAATATTAGACAAAACAGAGCATTTACACCCTTATTCCACAAAGAACAAAGTGTTTAAGCAATACACATCAAGATATCAACAATGAAAATAAAATTATAGAAAATTATAGAAAAATATAGGAAAGAAATATGTTTAAGAATATTATTACATCACTAGTTATCATAACTACGCCACAAATTGTTTTGGCAAAGGAAGATTTTTCTCAATTAACCCAGTTTATAGAACAAACAAAAGAAGTATCTGGTCAAGCATCAGGAACTGCTGTTGCGATTGTCAAAGATGGAAAAATCATTTACCAAGAAAATTTTGGCTTTAGTAATATTGCCGAACAAAAACCAGTAACAAAAGATACCTCCTTTTATGTTGCATCGACGACCAAACCATTTTATTCAATGAGCACATTGGTCGATATTAACAATGCACAATTAAAAGTAGACGATAGTTTGGCTGAATTATTCCCTAAAGGTTACTTCAAACATTTATCTGATGAAGTTATTAACCAAGTGACTGTTAAAGATTTATTGATTCATGGTAGTGGAATAGAAAGCGAAGAACTTGGTTGGGCCGTTGCCTATACGGGTTTACATGATTTAGAATTAAGAAAATCATTACTTTCAGAAACAACTTTCAGTTTAAAAGATGTGAAGTATGGAGAATTTAATTACACTAATTTTGGATACAACTTATTAAGTGTTTGGTACGATTTAAATCACAAAATAACTTGGCAAGACAGTATTCAAAAGAATGTCTACACACCATTAGGAATGAATCACACTACTTCAATAATGTCAGATGCAAAAAATAATGAAGGATGGGATGTTGCAAGCCCTTATTCTTTTGTTAGCAGTAATAAAAACGAAGCTATATATTTAGAAAAAGTTGATAAAACGATGCATTCTGCAGGTGGTATGGTGACATCTGCAACTGATATGGCACAAATGGTATTAGCACAACTTGGAAAAGGAAAGGTTAATGGTAAGCAATTACTGCCTGCGAAACTCATTGAACAATCTCAAACACAACAGATTAAGGGAGAGGGTAAATTTGATGAATTTCTTCGTGATGGCTATGCTTGGGGATGGTTTACAGGAAATTACAAAGGCAAAAGAATGTTGCACCATCTAGGTGGATTTGCGGGCACACATGCTTTAGTATCATTCATGCCAGAACAGAACATAGGTGTAATCATATTAAACAATGAAGGGCACCTAAGTCGTAAAATGACAGGAATAGCCAGTAGTATTGCTTACGATATTTTACTTGATCAATCAAATGGAGAACAGTTGGCAAAAGAAGGTCTTAATAATATAACAGCTTATGTTGAAAAATTTCCAGCCATGTTTGCAGGTCATTATGATAAATTAAAAGCACGAGAATGGTTATTATCAAAACCTAATAAAGAATATGTCGGTATTTATAGCCACCCCTTATTAGGTGAGATTAAAGTTGAACTTGATAAGTATAATGTGTTTAATTTCAGCTGGGGACAACTAAAAACAACAGCTCTTGCGTATACTAAGCCAGATTCTATGAGAGTTGAGATGGGAATGTACTCTGGGAGTCCTGTTCAATTTTTACTATCAAATAAAAAAGTATCCAGCTTAGTTTATGATGGAAATACCTTTCAAAAACAGTGAGTTGATGAGAAATTCAAGTGATAAGTACTGTTATAATTATAAACAATATTAATCTTTTAGTTACAACATATATGTAATGAATAGTGTATTTTGTATCGAAATAGATTGAAATAATTTTATCTGTCCTCAGGTTATATCTAGCTAATTAATATAACATGGCTATGCACTAAATTCCTGTTTCATAGCATTAATGGGCTTTTGAGCTATACATAGCTTCAAAAGCCTGTTTGGTATCTGGTCTTCCCAAAACCTTCGATTAAACCTATAACAAAATTCATTCAAATATTCTTGAACATAATTCTTTGATACACCATGAAAAGTACCAAGCAGAAACCTTTTTAAGTTTGCAATAGCAATATGAACCCATGGCAACCATTCATCTACCATATTTGAAGGTGTTACTTTGGGAACATGTGTAGCAAAAGATGCTACACCTACATTGGCACAAAAAGCATCTGTATTCACAATGCTAGATGCATCAATATGCTCGCTAGTAAATTGTTCAATTGTCTTCTTATTAACCGCTTCTACTGCTTGCATAGCAATAAAACCTGGTCTTTGACCTCTTGTCTCACAAGCTATTACAACTGATGTTTTACCACCAGCTCCACGACCTCTTTTGCCTGTTTTTTTACCACCAACAAAAGCATCATCTAATTCAATAATACCAGATAGTTTATACTTGCTATCCCTGTCACCCATAGCTTTGCGTAGAATTTTAAGTAACCTGTAGGCAGTTCTCCATGTACAACCAATTAATTTTGATAAGCGTAATGCAGATATACCTCCTTTATCGCTACTTATCCAGTATATTGCCCAAAACCATTTGGTTAACGGTATCCTAGTATTCTCAAATAATGTCCCTGAAATGATAGAAGTTTGTTTATGACATGTGCTGCATTCATAATAGTGACGTTTAGGAGAATAATAACCGTGATTATTTTCACAATGCGGGCAAATAAATCCATTTGGCCATTTTTCTGATCCAATATAACTCATACATTCTTCATGAGTTGAGTACTTTTGTTGCCAATCATAAAAACTGATGTTTTCTTGTTGCATTAGGGGCACCTATTTACTTAAAAACAAAAGTTTAGGTCATGAGATTCTCAAATCTTGAGAATCGGACTCATGAAACAGGAAAATAGTGCACAGCCATGTAATATAATTTAAAATAACAGGAGAATGCAATGCAAATACAAGTCAACACTGGTCATAATGTAAAAGGCGGTGGGTTATTGATAAAATATGTTGAGAGTCTTTTAAATGATTCTTTAAATAATTTTAAAGATGAAGTGACACGTATAGAAGTACATGTCTCAGACGAGAATAGCCACAAAGGCGGTGATGATGACTTGCGCTGTACTATGGAAGCACGTATTAGAGGGATGCAGCCGATTGCTGTTACATATAATGATGAAAATGTCGACCTGGCCATTGCAGGTGCTGCCGATCGAATCACCCGTTCAGTGAGAAAAACACTTGAGAAAAGACGCGACGTTAAGCCTGTACATGTTAGTCTTAATACAGATCAGGATGAGTTAGGTTAAGATTGTAGTTTAATTTTATCAATGTACGGTGTGCTTTTACAATTAACACTGTACATTGACTGCTGCTGTAAGCCTTTAGTTTGACATAAAGCAAACTCTAGCTATACTTTTGATTCTAGTCCACTTTGTTCCAGACAGTCAAGAATTTGACTGGTCTTTTCCCCATGATTTGATTAATAATGCCAAGATATATTATATGTCATATCAAAAACCAGGCGCAAATTTAAAGAAAAGGATGTTAAGTTGAAGCTAACTCAAATTGATTTTTCTCTCTGTCATAATTCCTGCCCTATTGACTTGGTTTTCACTTATAATAAAAACTTTAAAAAAAATAAATATTACCTCACAAGGTAATACAAAAAACGTAATATGACATTGTTATTTGTTTATCTGACTATCGCTATTGGTGTCTCTTTTTTGTGCTCAATTCTTGAGGCTGTTTTACTATCTGTAACGCCCAGTTTTGTAGAAAAAATTCAATTAGAACGTCCTCTTTCTTCGAAACATTTAGTACATGCTAAGCTACACTTGGATAAGTCTCTAGCTAGTATTTTAATATTAAATACTTTTGCTCATACCATGGGAGCAGCTGGTGTAGGTTCACAGGCATTACAAATTTTTGGTCAGGAATGGGAAACTCTTATTGCTGTTCTGCTGACATTAATTATTTTGTATTTTTCCGAAATTATTCCAAAAACTTTGGGCTCTACTTTTTGGAAAAAACTGGCGATACCTTCTGCCTTTATAATATCTGGATTGGTGAAACTGGTATATCCACTGGTTTGGCTTTCGACTATTCTTACCAATCTTTTCAGTCATCACAAAGACAATGATGTGACTCGAGAAGAGATTATAGCAATGGCTTCACTGAGCCACAAAGGTGGTAAATTGCTTTCGCATGAGAGTAATTATCTTTCAAACCTTCTTAGCTTGCACAATAAAATAACCGAACAGATTCTTACACCACGAACTGTGGTACATATGTTAGATGAATCTTTAACCGTAACTGAGGCTTTAAATAATCCTGTGACAGCCCAATTTAGTCGTATACCTATATATGCACACAACTCGGACAACGTGACAGGCAATGTTATACGCGTAGACCTTTTTGAGGCAGAAAGAAAGGGGCATGGTGATGTAGCAATTATTGAATTTTCAAAATCTATTTTTCGTGTATCAGAAAAACTTTCAGTTCATAATTTATTGGACTTGTTTATCAAGCGCAATGTGCATATATTTTTAGTTGAAGATGAATTTGGCCAGACTGCGGGGATAGTCACACTAGAGGATGCAATTGAGACATTGATAGGTCGTGAAATCGTGGATGAACGTGATATCGTCGAAGACATGCAAGCTATGGCAAAGGATAAATACCGTGACCGATTACGCGAAATTAAATCACAAGAGAATGATAATTAAATGTAAAAATCTAAAGAATGGGAAATATGAATAGAAAGGATAGTCATTTAGTATATTAAATCAACAATCAGAATTCTTATTTTAATAAAGGTGCCCTTAATTTATCCTTTACTTCTTCTTATTTTTTCTATTTAATAAATTACCTTAGCTTAAGACACATTTTATATTGGACTTGGCAGGATGTGTTTTATTTTTATGAACTAGTGCTATAATCAATCATATTGAACTCAACTTGAAGTAATGACAAAAAAAGTACTAGAAATACGCGATGTAACCATTTTTGATGGTTTTATAATGAAATATG
>Ga0209345_10003722_pt1 | contig 15447 bp, 15 predicted proteins | sample Cruoilmetagenom7_FD_187294 | JGI IMG/M metagenome (GOLD analysis project Ga0209345, IMG submission 187294) | Oil polluted marine microbial communities from Coal Oil Point, Santa Barbara, California, USA - Sample 7 (SPAdes) (version 2) | ecosystem: Environmental > Aquatic > Marine > Oil seeps ... | reverse complement strand
CGGTCAGCTGGGTGATGGTATCTCTCGTCATGTGGCATATCCTTTTCTCAGATGAGAATTGCGGCGCGTGAACAACGCCATGATATGCCGCCCCTCAGGGGCCATCACCAACTTTTAGCTATATCTCTCGATGAACCAGAAATCCTCCGTTAGCTAAACATCAAATCTGTCCCACATGCCCTGACGTCAGACACTTTAAAATAGGGGTTTATATGGACCACGAGAAGCGAAAGTACGGTACATAAAAATCAATGGCTTAGGATGGAGATGGACCACGGGTGTGTTCAGTAATCCCGGGCGGCGCGTGCGTGATGCCCGGCGAGCTGAGGTGACGAGGCGACCGTAGGTTTTGATGGTCACGATAGCACCTCAACTTCTATCAGAGTCTTAACCCACGGCCCTCATCCTTGCGAACCTCGTCCGTCCATTTCAGTCCCATAGTCCATCGCCTTTGTTGCGGTGCGATTGGTGGAAAGAACGGCCCTCTGGTCAGGACGCCTCCGGACATATGACCTGTCTGGTCTTGGTAGCCATCAAAGCCCCAGAGACCCGCCATCCGACGATGCGATAAATCAAGCTGCTTCGGGATATCTTCGTCAGCATCCGGCGTAGGACGTCGGTCTTGGTGTCAGAGGGAGACCCGCAAGGCAAGCGCGCGGTAGACCGCCACGGCCTGTTCAAGGGCTGCGACGGAAATGCTTTCGTCGACGATATGGGCATCCGACGGCCTGCCGGGACCAAACCCGATAGTGGGCAACCCACGCCGTCCAGCCGCCTCTGATCCATTGGTGCAGAACTCATAGCGGCCCGGCACCGGGGAGAGCCCGAGGTCGGACAGGCAGGCCTGCGCCGCGGTCACAAGGGGATGTGCCGCCGACGTGTGCCAGGCCGGTAGGTCACGCGGAACGCGGAACGAAATGCCGGTATAGCTTTGATAGTCGCTGGCGGAGATCTCGACAGTGAAGGCGCCCGGGTCGATCGGCGACAGCGCGGCGCGGATCTCCTCCACCACCGTTTCGGCCGTTTCGCCCACGTCGGTGCGCCGGTCATAGCGCAGGCTGACCTTTGAGGGTAGCGCAGAGATCGACGGGTAGGGGGTGCTGATGATGTCGGTGGGCACCAGCACCATCTTGCCCAGCACCGGGTCGGTCGGCATCTCCAGCGCCGCCAGCACGGATGTGGCCCGCGCCGCCAGTTCTATCGCGTTGACGCCACGGTCGGGAAAGGCGGCATGGGCCGGTATGCCCGCAACATGCACCAGCACCTCGACACAGCCGCGCTGGGAGGTTTTCAACTCCAGGTCCGAGGGTTCGCAGATCACCACGGCCTCGGGCGCGTGGGTGTCGAGCACCCGCGACAGTGCCGCGCCCTCGATCACCTCTTCCATCACCGAGGCGCTGACCGCGACGCGATGTGCCAGCGGGCCATTGCGCGCCGCTTCGGCCACGCCGCAGATCGCGGCAGCCAGCGGGCCTTTCATGTCGGTGGTGCCGCGCCCGTGAACCTGCCCGTCGTCCAAGTCCCCGGAAAAGGGATCACGCGACCACGAGCCGCTGGCGGGAACCACGTCCATATGCCCGTCGAACAGCAGCTTTACCGGGGCGTGACGCGGCCCGACCAACCCGGTCACATTGCCCAGATCGTCGATCACGACCTCGTCATACCCCAGTGCCTGCATTGCCGCGCGCACCACCGCGGCGACCGGCGCTTCCTGCCCGGCCATCGCGCCTTGCTGCACCAACGCGCGGGTGAGGGTGACCACGTCGCAGCCCCCATCGAACGGATTTCCCATGATCCTTGCTCCCTCAGGCTTTCGCGGTGCTTGGGTGCGTGGTCAACTGGCTCTCTGCGGTGACTTTCGCGCGGGTACTGTCACGGGTCTCGGCCCCTGCGCAGATCGGCGTGTAATCTCCGGGCTCGCGGTGCAGGGCAAAGTTGAACACGTTTTCGCGCAGCTCCTTGCACCGGTCGAGGTCGATCTCCGCCGTGGCAATCTCGTCGCCGACCCCTTGGGTGAGCGCGATGACCTCGCCGGTGGGCGCAATGATGCAGCTGCCGCCGATCAGGTCGCAGCCCTCTTCGCGCCCGGCTTTCGCGGTGCCGATAACCCAGCAGCCGTTGGCATAGGCCCCGGCTTGCATCGACAGGTGGTTATGGAAATCCTGCAGATGGTCGTGCTCGGGCGCCTGCGGGTAATGCACCGGGGTGTTATAGCCCAGCATGACCAGTTCCGCCCCCCGCAGCCCCAGAACCCGGAATGTTTCCGGCCAGCGGCGGTCATTGCACAGGCACATGCCCATCTTGCCGCCCATCGCCTCGTACACCGGAAAGCCAAGGTTGCCGTGTTCGAAATAGCGTTTTTCCAGGTGCTGGAACGGGCGCCATTCCTCGGGGTTGTAATGCCCCGGCAGATGCACCTTGCGATACTTACCGACGATCTCGCCGCTGTCATCGACGATGATCGAGGTGTTGAAACGGTGCATTTCGCCGCCCTCTTCGATCCGCTCGGCATAGCCCAGATAGAACCCCACCCCCAACCGCTTCGCCGTTTCGAACAGCGGTCGGGTGTCGGCATTGGGCATCTCGGTTTCATAGAAGCTGTCGAGTTCCGCCTCGTCCTCGATGTACCAGCGCGGGAAGAAGGTGGTCAGCGCCAGTTCGGGAAAGACCACCAGCGTCGCGCCGCGGGCGTGGGCCTGTTCCAGCAGCGCGATCAGGCGCGCCACGACCGAGGCGCGCGGTTCGTCCCGCGCGATGGGGCCAAGCTGGGCGGTTGCGGCAATCAGTTTGCGGCTCATGTTCGTTATCCTTGATTTTGCGCGTTGCCGGCGCGCGACAGCGCCACCTCCGCGAGCAGTGCAACACCGGCCGCGATCTGCTCGGGCGCGGTGAATTCGGTGATGTTGTGGCTGATCCCGTCCCGGGAGGGCACGAAGATCATGGCCGAGGGGCAGTTGGGCGCGAACATCTGCGCGTCGTGCCCGGCGCCGGAGGGCATCCGGCGATGGCCGAGGTTCAGGCGGGTGGCGCTTTGCGCGACCTGATCGACCAGATCGGGGTCGAAGGCCACCGGTTCGAACCGGGCCAGCGTGCGGCGGGCGAGGGTACAGTTCTCCTGCGCCGCCAGCTCCTCGGCGCGGGCAAACAGGCGCGCCTCGGCCTGTTGCAGCACCGCCTCGTCGGTGTGGCGCAGATCGACGGTCAGCGTTGCGCGTTCCGGCACCACGTTGACAAGGTCGGGGGCAAAGTCCATCCGGCCCACGGTGGCGACCTGCGGCGGTCCGAAATCGCGGGCGATGGCGCGGGCCTCCAGCGCGATCCCGGTGGCGACGACACCGGCATCGCGGCGCATCGCCATCGGGGTCGTGCCGGCGTGGGCCGAGGCGCCGGAGACGGTGAACTCGCTCCATGAGATGCCCTGCACCCCGGTCACTACGCCGATGGCAAGGTATTCCGCCTCGAGCACCGGGCCCTGTTCGATATGCAGTTCGAGATAGGCAGTCGGCGCCAGCGCATCAACGGGTTCGGATCCTCTTGCGCCGATCGCATCCAGCGCGGCGCCGACCGTCACTCCGTCGATGCCGGTTGTTGCCAGCATCTCCTCCAGGTCCAGTCCGCCCTGCGCCACGCCGGAGCCCATCATGTCGGGGGCGAAACGCGCGCCTTCCTCGTTGGTGAAGAAGGCGACCGCGATGGGGCGGTCGGTTTTTATCCCGGCGTCGTTGAGGCTCTCGATCACTTCCAGCGCGCCGAGCACGCCCAGTACCCCGTCATAGAGCCCCCCGGTGCCGACGGTGTCGATATGCGAGCCCATGACCACCGGCGCGGCGTCGGTGCGACCCGCGCCATCGGGGCGAATGGCCCAGGTATTGCCGATCACATCGCTGTGGACTTCCAGCCCGATCTCGCGGAACCAGCCGGTGACAAGCGCACGACCGGCCGCGTCTTCAGGCGTGAGCGCGAGGCGCTTGCAGCCGCCGCCAGATAGGGCACCGATCTGCCCGAGCTCGAAAACGCGCCTTAATAGGCGGTCGATGTTGATGGCGACGCTCATGCCTGCGCCCTCACCGCATCGCCGCTTTTTCCGACAAGCTGTTCATAGACCTCCCGGTCGCTGTCGCCCTCGGTGCCAAAGACCAGCACCCGCGATTGCGGGTCCAGCCCGACGGCCTTGGCGGCCTCCGGGTTGCCCGCCAGCGCGAGGAAAGCGGCAAGCCCGGCAACGGCGGATTCGCCGGCCACGATGGCGGGATCGCCCGGCAACGGGTCGGCCAGACGGCGCATCATTGCCACCGCGTCGTCATCGGCGACGGAAACCACGGCGCAGGCCAGCGGCTTCAGCACGTCCCAGGCCAGCAGCGAGATCTCACCACAGGCCAGCCCCGCCATCAGCGTGTCGAGATCGCCCTCGATGGCCACCGGTCGGCCGGCACGGATGCTCTCCAGCCAGCAGGCGGAGTCCTCGGGGTCGGCCAGGATGACCCGCGGGGCGGCCTCCGGCCCGTAGCGGCGGCGCAAATGTGCGGCGACGGCGGCGGCGGCCCCGCCGACGCCGGTCTGCATGAACACATGGGTCGGCGGCTCGGACAGCTCATCCGCAGCCTCGGCGGCCATGAGCTCATAGCCTTGCATCACGTCCTTGGGAATCTCGGTATAGCCTGGGTAGGAGGTGTCGGAGACCACGAACCAGCCCTCGACTTTCGCGGTTTCATCGGCCTTGCGCACGCTGTTGTCATAGTTCCCGGCACAGCGGCGCACCTCGGCGCCATAGGCCTCGATCGCGGCCTTGCGCCCTTCGGACACGGTGGCATGGATGAAGATCACGCAGGCGCAGCCAAAGGTGCGCGCGCCCCACGCGACCGAGCGGCCATGGTTGCCATCGGTGGCGCAGCAGACGGTGATCTGCGAGATCACATCGGCGTGGGTGCCGGCGAGGATATCGGCGACATCGGGTTCCGCGATTTCCTTGCGCCTGGCGATTTCGCGGCTGAGCAGGCGCAGCACGGCATAGGCGCCGCCCAGGGCCTTGAAGCTGCCAAGGCCGAAACGCGCGCCCTCGTCCTTGTAGCACAGCGTCGCGACCCCGCCGTCGCTTGCCAGGGCGGGCAGATCATGCAGTGGTGTCGGCGCATAGCCCGGCCATGCAGTGATCGTCCTTTGCGCCAGTGCGAAGGCGTCGTCGTTAAGCACGGTTTCCTGTTCCGGTCCGTAGGGTGCGCCGACTGTGAATAAGGCGTTCGGCACGAGTTCGGTGGTTGCGTCCTGTCCGAGCGTGTTTCGAAATTTGAGGGTTTTTGACATGGGGTTTCTTCGGCCTTTCGGGAACGGGATTGCGGGCGGGCTGTGCGCAGACAGAGAACGGGAAGGGGCAACCGGGCGACCCGACGGGTCGCCCGGAAAACAGGTCGGAGCGACCGATGGTCAGAACTTGGCGTTTTCCGCCGAGATCGAGTCCAACATCGAGTTGAGAAGGGTCATGCCTTCTTCGCCGTAGCTCTGTTCGATCAACTCGCGGACGGCGGGCTGGGCGGCCTCGGCGAATTTCGCGATCTCCTCGGAGGAGACGACATTGACCTCCATCGTTTCCATCAGCGACGGCAGCCCTTTCTCGGAGGCCTCGATCACCCGGCTCATGGACCGGCCTGCATCGGTGGCCACATCCGCCGCCCAGGAAACGAGGTACTGGTCCTCGGGGCTCAGGCTGGCAAAGAACTCATCGTTCATCGTCCAGATGTAGGGGGTGATGATGTGGTTGGTGATCGAGAGGTATTTCTGCACTTCATCGAGGTTGGTGAAGGCGATGGTCGGCACCGGGTTCATCTGGCCGTCGGCAACGCCGGTCTGCAGGGCGCTGTAGACCTCGGCCCAAGCCAGCGGCAGCGGCTTGCCCCCGAGCGCGGAAATCATCGCCTCATGTGTGGGCAGGGTCATGGTGCGGATGCCCATTCCCTTCATGTCCTCGACCGTCTTGATCGCGTGCTTGGAGTTGGTGAAGGCAAAGAACCCGCCGGAGTCGAGCAGGCCCAGAACCTTCAGCCCGGTCTTGCCCTCGAGATCGGCACTGAAGGCCGCGCCAAAGCTGCTGTCCTTGTCGATCACCTTGGAGGCGACACCGATGTTCGGAAAGGCGAAGGGAATGTCGAAAATGCCCACGGCGGGGAAATAGGGCGCCATGCCGCCCGAGGAGGAAATCGTGCTTTCCACCAGCCCTGCGTGCACCTGCTCGATCACCTCGGCGTCCTTGCCCAATTGGCCGTTGGGGAAAAGCTGCACCTCGATCCGGCCGTTGGAGTTCGATTCAACCAGCGATTTGAAGACTGCGGTCATGGCGCCGGAGTGGCTGCCGAAGGGATCCTCGGGGTTGAGGTGCGACAGCCGGATGGTGATGTCGGCGGCAAAGGCCTGACCGGCAAGGCAGAGGCCCGCAACCGCCGTGGCCGTGAGTTTCCAGAGTTTCATTGAAAGTCCTTTCCTGTTGGGAGGTGGTTTCGTGGTGGTGCTTCAGAACCCGAGCAACCTCGGGACGAAGAGGGTAAGATCCGACCAGTAAGCGACGACGAGCAGCACGCCGATCTCGGCCAGGATGAAGGGCCAGAGCTCGCGGGTGATTGCCTCGATCTTCTCGCGGGTCACCGAGGACAGCACGAACAGACAGGCGCCGACGGGCGGGGTCATGAGGGAAATGTTGAGCGCGAGGATGATCATGATGCCTGCGTGGACCGGCTCCATGCCGATCTGCACCGTGAGCGGCGCCAGCACCGGGGCGAGGATGATCAGCGTGGCGTTGATGTCCATCACCAGGCCGATCAGCAACAGCAGCAGCAGGATCAGCCCGATGATCACGTTGGGATTGTCCGAGATCGACAACAGCCCCTTGGCGACCATCTGCGGGATCTGGTTGAAGGTCATCCACCAGCCAAGGATGGTGGCGGCGGCGATGATCAGAAAGATCACCCCGGTGATGCGGGTGGTGCGCACCGCGATGTCATAGAGATCGTGCCAGGTGAGCGCGCGGTAGATCACGCCGCCGACGAACAACGCATAGGCGACGGCAATCGCGGCGGCCTCGGTCGGGGTGGCAAATCCGCCGAGGATGGAGCCAAGGATAAAAACCGGCAGCAGCGCCGCAAAGATGCCTTCGCGCAGGGCCTGGCCAAGCAGTTTCAGGCTCGGGCGGGAGGCGCTCTTGGGCAGGTTCTTTTTGCGGGCGGTAAAGGCGATCACCGCCATGCAGATCACGCAGATCAGCAATCCCGGCAGGATGCCCGCCGCGAACAGCCCCGAGATCGAGACCCCCATGATCGAGCCATAGATGATCGCCAGCGTCGAGGGCGGAATGGTCGGCCCGATGATCGATCCGGCGGCTGTGACGGCGCAGGCGTAGGAGCGCGAGTAGCCGGCTTTCTCCATCGCCGGGACCAGCGTGTTGCCGAAGGCCGCCGCATCCGCCGTCGCCGATCCGGTGATCCCCGAGAACAGAACCGAGGCCACCATGTTGGAATGCGCCATGCCGCCGCGCAACCAGCCGACCAGCGCATCGGCGAGCTTCACCAGACCCTGGGTGATGCCGGATCGGTTCATTATCTCTCCGGCAAGGACAAAGAAGGGCATGGCAAGGAAGGGAAACAGGTCGAGCCCGGCGAACAGCCGGTCCGGCGCCATCGCCAGAAAGCGGGGTCCCATCTCGGCGATCCCGACAAGACCGGCGATGCCGATGGCGAATCCGACGGGCATCCCGAAGGCGAGCAGGCCGAAAAAGGCGAGGGCGACGAAAAGTGGACCCATTATTCTTCTCCCAGGGGCAGGATGGTGGCGCCGGTGGTCTCGGGCGGCTCGGGGTTGAAAAAATCGCGCATTCCGACGAGGGCGAGTTGAACACAGGCGAGGGCCGCGGCCAGCGGCACGCCGGCAAAGGGTACGCCCTTGGGCATGCCGTAGATCATCGTCACCCGGGAAAATCCGCGGATCGTGAAGCCGATGCCATAGAGGAAGAGCACCAGAAAGAACCCGAGCGCGAGCAGGTCAAAGGTCAGCGCCAGCCAGCGCCGGGCCGAAGCCGGCAAGCGCGAGAACAGGAACTCGACCCCGATGTGTTCGCGATGGGCGATCCCGGACGAGACCGCCAGCAGCGCGGTCCAGATCATCAGGTAGCGCGCCAGTTCCTCGGTGAAGGTCAGCGGAAAGGGCAGCAGGCGCCGCGCTAGAATGCCCAGCCATACATCGAGGACCAGCAAAACCAGCAGCAGAACGCAGAGCCGCTCGACATACCAGTTGACTTGTCGGCTCCACTGTCCTGTTTTCCCGGCTAAGTTCATCATGGGGGCGTGTTCCTGCAGGTGGCGCGGCTTGTGTTCGGCGAAATGTCTTGACTGATGTGAAATCGAAATTTCATAAGTGGTCAAAATGAGAAACTATGTTTTCTCTTTCGGGAGGGTGCTTTGCACAAAAATGAGGCGGAATCGCGCCCGGAGTCGCTGTTGAAGCGTATTCATGAGGCATATGCATCTCTCCCCGGCGGGGAGAGGAAGGTTGCGGACGCAATTCTCAATGCGCCTTCTGAAATGGCCGTCTGGACCGCCTCGGAGCTGGCGGGGCATGCTGGCGTGTCCAACGCGACGGTGAGCCGGATCATCCAGCGTCTGGGCTATCGGAATTTCGAGACCGCCCGACAGGATGCGCGCAAGCTGCGAGAGATCGGATCGCCGCTGTTCATGAACGAAAAGGCGGACCTGCCGCAGGAGGACGGCGCCTATGGCGGGGTGGCGCGGGCCGAGGCCGAGATCATAGAGGCCACCCTGTCACGGCTCGACATGGGCATGCTGCACGAGGTGGCCGAGGCCATCGCGGGCGCAGGGCAAGTACGCACGCTGGGGTTTCGCAACAGCCGCTTTCTGGCCGACTACTTCACCGCCCAGATCGTGCAGATGCGGCCGGACGTGGCGCCCTTGGTTTTGGACGGGCAGACCCTGGCCGAGGGCATCGCGGGTCTGGGCGAGGGGGATGTCGCCGTTGTCATCGGGTTGCGACGGCGTCCGGTGCAGTTCTCGAAACTGGTACGGGCGATCGCGGAGCGCAAGGCGCAGCTTGTCCTATTGGCCGACAGCAGCCTGCGCGAGGCGCCGGCCTTTGCCACGTGGACGTTTGATTGCGTGGTCGATACCTCGTGGTCGCGCGATTCCTACGTGGGGGCTTTGGCGTTCCTGAGGCTGCTCGCGATCGAATGCGGCACCGCGCTTGGAGAGGCGGGGCGGCGCCACCTCAACACCGTGGAAGCCCTGCGCGAGGATCTCGATGAACTCGAGATCCGCCCAGAGGACCTTTGAGGTAGTCGGTCAGTCTGGACGGCTCTGTTGCTGTGGCCTGATCCACCCGCAGCGCCGTAATCGGCAATTGCCCGATGCCTTGTGCCAACCGACCATCCGCTACGATGCCACTGCCATGGCGGGCAAGGGCGTGGGCCGCACCGCGTGTGCCAGCGATGGCGCTGACGGCGGCCAGGCCAGCGCGGTTCAACCGCGCTTGCAGATATTCGCGCAAGGCCTCTTCGCCACCAAAAAGATGTGGTACGCCGGAGATATCGGCCATCAGCCCGTCCACGCCATCACTGGCCACCATCGGAGCATAACGGCTGGCCCAGCGACGCAAGGCAACCAGCGCTGCCGCCTCAAACGCCAGATCAGCGGGGCGGGTGGTAAGTTCGGGGCAGATGGCGTGGGCGTCGGCCAGGGCCATGCCTCGCGACAGCCCACGCGCCAAGGCATCCGGATTGACACAATGCAGATGATTGGAATTGCCCGACCGATGGGTCAGCGCGAATGGCCCCTCAACGGGTCGGTTCCGCAGGCTCGTGTCGCTTGCGAGCCTCGCAAACCATATCGAAAGCAGCCGTCGCGCCATGCCAGTTCAAAACCCAACTTCCATTTGTTCCCTTTTTGCTCTTTGAGATATCCCATTGATGCAGAGTCGAGTCCGATGAGGGCGCCGAAATCGGAACGCAATGCCAGCGGGTTTCGGCGGCGTCTCGAACTTGAATTTCTGTCGTCGATGGAGCGTGGAGGCAAGGATTCCCGTCTTCATCCCGGCATAGGGGAGCCCGTGCAAGCGCTGAGGTATCTGGAATTCTCTTTCGTCGATCCCATCGATGCAGTCTCTTTGTATAGATCGGGGGTTCCTATCAAGGTTCCCGCGTCGGAAAGATACGCACTGCATAAGCTCATCGTCGCACAGCTCCGCTCGAACAAATTTCGTGAGAAGCGGCGAAAGGACCTCGATCAAGCAGAATGGCTGATCGAAGTCCTGTCGGAACATCGCCCCTATGAGCTCTGGAATGCCTGGGACGACCTTTACGGGCGCGGTCCGAACTGGCGCAGACACGCGAAGGCTTCTCTCGAAGAGCGCCCGACGATGCGTTGCTGCCTGGATCTGGTCGAGGACGAATTCGGCCCCGTCCGAGGCTGATTTTGCAGCACAGCGCGTGTCGCGCTGCCCAGTTCTGCGAACACGATCGAATACGCATCTGCGCTCTTGTCGAACGAGCGCTCAACAGACATCCTTCCAAGATGTTTCATCGCCACGGCAACCCGGCTTTCACTTACAACACGAAATGCAAAGGGTTGGCCCGACATCGTGTCCCTTCCATTATTGATCAATTGGCAGAGGCATGAACCGATGGCGTGAACCCATTCTTGAACACCGCAATCAACGGCTGCGGGGTCAGCACCGTGACGTCTCCCGACATATGACCTGTCCGATTTTGGTAGCCATCAAAGCCCCAGAGGAGGTGTCGCCCCTGCCAGACAAGCATAATATCGTTGTCGGCCAGGAACATCGTGCCGTCCGGCAGGCTTTCGGCCGGAGCGTCAAAAGTGACCTTTTGCCTTATGCGGTCGATGCGTGCGGCGTGAAGCGTCTTGTCGATTGTCTGGGGCAGCGTTCGGCCTGCCTCGGGCTCGCCATGCGTCCGGCGCCATGCGCCCGTAAATTCCCGATAGCGATCCCGACGACATTCGCCACAAGGACGGTGTCCTGCCGCAAAAGCCGTCGCTTCATCCAGAAAGAACAATTCAGTATATTTTCCCGGTGCCATGATCGTCCGCTTTCGGTCTTTGAAGCTGAGAGCACATGCTATCCAAGCTTGAAGCTTGTGTGACCGGATGATCGTCTGGCTGTCGTCGTGCAGGATTCCCCGGTTGCCCATCAGGGTACCTCGGGCGGAATTGGCGTGAAGGGTGCCGAAGGGATCGACGCGGTTTTGTAGGGTCATGGTAGGCTCTAGTCAAAGTTCTCCGCGAAAGGCGCGGTGTTGGAGGGAGGCGAAGAGGGCTTGCTGTCTATTCACCACGTTTTTTGCAGTTTTGCGCATTCGTTCAATAGATTCCACTCGTATTCTAAACTCCCTCTGCCTGTTCATGGGAGGCGCTGGGAAATCAAATTTCTTTAAGGCTGTCAGGGTCACCGCCTTTTGTGCAATGCCAGTGGCGGTGCGATCTGCTTGGGCGAGCATGGTCGGAGCTTCCAAGCCATAAGACAAAAACACGGAATCCAATTTTTCCAGATTTGGCTTGATGTGAGCGATGTGGCGCTGGAAAGCAAAGGGGTTATTCCTTCCAACCACCGCAGCATTTCCGTAAGATCCTACACAGGTATAAATAACGTCATCTGGCTTCGACCTGGCCTCGCCCGCTCACCTCTTGCTCCGCCGCATCAATCCTTCCGCCCCGGCTTGTCCTTGGGGCGGATTCGTTTGCCCGGAAACCCCATTTTCTGCTCCCGGGAGTTTTTGGCCGGATTATTTCGGACTTATCTACTTCATAGGACGGGATGAGACACCGGGCGCCGTCCCCCAGGACAATAAAGTGAGTAAGAAAATGGACAACAATACCAAAGTAAAGTTAATAGCCAGCCTTCCCGCCGAACATCAGGTGGAACTGTTACGCATGGCGGCGCGGGCGACGACACCCCGTTCGGTAAAGGGCAATACTAAATCTCGATTCTACGCGCATGAATACGGCCTGTCGCGGCGGGTTATCAGCGCGATGTGCGAAGAAAGCCACGGCGAGAAGATTTTCAGCGGCAGCGGTGCCCATTCGGGCCGGTGGTATTTCCCCCAGGAGATTCTGGACCGTGCACTGGATGCTCTGTCATCTTCGCACGCCCGGCTCAAGCTATACGCAGAAAGCGGCCTCAAATGAGGCCGCAGATTACACCGATATTGCCGATATATCTGACATCATGGATCTCCGGTTCCTCCCCTCGAAGAAAGCTGGGTTCCAACATCTCATGACCGCGACCGAGCTTGAGCTGGCCATCGTCGAAGCGCAGAGTCCGTAGGTTTTGATGGTCACGATAGCACCTCAACTTCTATCAGAATCTTAACCCACGGCCCTCATCCTTGCGAACCTCGTCCGTGAGCCTCCGCCGCCGTGTTTCCCATGACAGGCCGTCGGTGTGATTTCCTCGCGCAACGGGTTCTCACCTTTCTTGTCTCGCTGCAAACAGGTCCTCTTGACTATAGGCAACCTTGGCGTCTATTTTCGCGGCATGATGATTAGACGCTCGATATCCTCGGTAGTTGTGTAACCCTGTTCTTAACGGGGCCGCTTCGGCGTCTGATTTCAAATCTCGGAAAGCCCAATCATTCCGTTCGCCTCGCGGTCCCATCCGAGTTTTTCGAGGATGGCTCTTGCTATGTCAAAATTACCCTTCATGCCCAATGTCCGGACTTTCCCACTGTCCGGGTCCGAAATCGAATGCCGTTTCACCAAATTCCTGATCGATCTGCGCAAGCGCCTTGGCAATACCGAATCCACCGAGGTAACTGCGGGCGACGCGGGCGAAACAGAATTGCTCAACTTTAGTGACGCCATGGATACTTCCGTGGAAGATCGCATGAAGATCCGGCGGCGGACAAAGCGCTTGGTCGCACGACGAGATGACCGTTCCGGTCTTTCTCACCTGAAATCAGACGATCGAAAGCGGCTGAAAACCGTGGAGGGCGGCATCTCCATCAACGGGCCTAAATCGGTTCATGCGGTCGATGAACTGGCATCGCGGCTGATGCACGAGATGCCCTGGATGCAACCCGTAATCAAACCCATTTGGCAGGATGCGCGCCAGCATATTTCAGGGGGAGGGCAGGGGCTTTGGCATCGGCCCCTGATTGTGGTCGGACCTCCGGGCATCGGCAAGTCGCATTTCGCGCGGCGAATCTCCGAGCTTTCCCACTTGCCGACACTGAAGGTCGATGTTGGTGGTGGGAGCGCGGGCTTTGCCGTCGCGGGCGTTCAGCGCGGGTGGGGCTCTGCCGGACCTGGGCGCCCGGTTGAAACGATCCTGTCAGAGAGGATCGGCAACCCGGTGGTAGTCGTCGATGAGATCTGTAAGGCCGGGACATGTTACTCCGAAGCAGGCGTCTCCACCTCGATCGTGACATCGTTACTGGGCCTCCTGGAGCCGGTCAGCGCACGGTCTTGGGAATGTCCGTACTTCAACGTCAATTTCGACATGAGCCACATCTGCTGGATCATGACCGCAAATGACGCCTCATCTATCCCGATGCCTCTGCGGTCGCGCTGTCGCGTGATCGAACTGGCCGGGTTGGCGGAGGCGGACCTGCTGAAGTTCGTCGCATTCGAGGCCGCGCAGCGCGGCTTAGGGCAAGACGACATCGAGGTCGTTGCGCGCCTCATCGCGGCTTACCCGCAAGATCACTCCACGCTGAACCTGCGCGTTGTTGCGCGCTACCTCGATGATCTCGAGGCCATGACCCGAGCTCCGGTTCACCATTGAGCCGGAAATGTCTTCATCATCTCAGAAAGGACCACGGAATGATATCGATATACCCTCCCCACCAAATCACCACAGGCCTCTTTGCCGTCGGCAATAGAGGCTCAGACGAACATTGGGGTCGCCAGAAAAACAGCGCGCCCCCGCGAGACATGGAAAGACATGAAACCTATGAGAAAGACCATCAATCTGCCCTTCTTCCCCGGCCTTGCCCTGATGAGTGCCGCCTTCCTCTCGGCCTGCGGGCCTGAAGATAACTTCGAAGAGGCAATCAACGCGACCCTCCAAGACAAGGAAAAATGCTGGAACATCTCCTCTTCCAAGCAGGTTACCTTCCCGATCACGGTCAAACGTAGCCTCGGAAGCAGTCAGACTCTGCACCCCATCCTTGCCGGCCTGGAGGCTCAGGGCCTCGTCGAGCTTGAGAAAGTCGCCAGTAAATTCATCCCGTCTGACAGGATCGACCTGACACCGGCCGGGGAGCGCAACGATATCTGGACCGACGGTGAGGGGTTCTGTGTCGGCACGCCTAAGGTCGTCGAAATTGTTCGATACACCTACGGCGAAAACGGGCAGAACGAGAACGCGGCGCGCGTGAAATTCACCTACCAATATGCAGATCTACCGTCTTGGTTGGATCGCGATGCGTTTGCCGACATCCCCGGAATGGTCGAACCTGAGGAGGGCGTTGCTGAAGTTCAAAAATCTTCGGACGGCTGGTATGCTTCCGCTTGGTTCTGATAAGTCCAAGGTCTAAGGGTTGGTTCGCCTTTCGGGGCGGACCAATTTCGTTTCGATCGCAAGATACCAAGGAGCCAGTTGAATGACCTATGCACTCTTCATCGACGATGAGCGCTTCCCGCCTGATGACGGGCGGCCATGGAAGATCGCGCGCAATGAGCGTCAAGTCGAAGCCGTTCTTGCGGAATTCGGGCCGCCTGATTTCATCAGCTTCGACCATGACCTGGGCGATAATGAACCGACAGGCTACGATATCGCACACAAACTCGTCGATGGAGATATCGGCGTGTTGCCGGGGTCAGGCTACGAAGCAGGGCTATCGATGCATTTCAGTTTTTCCATACACAGTCAAAACCCAGTAGGCGCGAAGAATATCGAGGCCCTTCTGAACCGGTATCTCGAGTTCCGAGATCCGCAGTAGCAAGCTGAAATAACGATTACCTTTTCTTGAACGGGATCTCGCTACAAGAACTTCATCCTTGAGCAATTTGAGGGCTCCGCGCACGGCGCGCTTGCCCAAACCGAAACCCATGACTATCAAAATCAAACCCGCAGACTCTCATTATAAACGAGGGACCACTGGGGGGCAGGTCAAGTCTTAACGAGGTCAACGGAGAACGTCGAAGACACTTTCCCCGTTGGCCCCTCGCGATCAATGCGAAAAGCTCGCGCTTACGCTATGTGCCGATCCACCATGCAGACCGGAGTCATGCATTTTTCTTTCCTGCGAATGAATCGTCCCGGTTTTACCGGAGACCTATAGCTTCATTTCACGCGACCATATCGAGCACGTTGCGCTGTGCATAGAAGTTCTGTTCAGCCTCTGCTGGCGGTATGTTTCCGATAGGGCCGAGCAACCGCCGGTGATTAAACCAATCGACCCAACCGAGCGTCGCCATTTCCAGATCCTGCATGTTGCGC
>Ga0209345_10003720_pt1 | contig 15449 bp, 18 predicted proteins | sample Cruoilmetagenom7_FD_187294 | JGI IMG/M metagenome (GOLD analysis project Ga0209345, IMG submission 187294) | Oil polluted marine microbial communities from Coal Oil Point, Santa Barbara, California, USA - Sample 7 (SPAdes) (version 2) | ecosystem: Environmental > Aquatic > Marine > Oil seeps ... | reverse complement strand
CATCAGCAATCACTTTGCCGCCGTGGCCTTCGAGTTCTTTTTTGGCCGTCGCAACCTGTTCGGCATTGCGGGAGAAGAAGGCGACATCGGCACCTTCTGCAGCAAAATGTTCGAGCGCCGCACGGCCGAGGCCACGGCTGCCGCCGGTGAGAATGACTTTCTTGCCTTTGAGTCCTAAATCCATTTTCGTCTCCTTTATGTTTCGTGAAATCGGGTTAGAATTTTGCGATCGCTGGTTCACAGCTCCAGCCGATGCCGCGCCGCAACAGGTCGTAGATGATCGGCTGCTGCCAGCCGGATCGGTCGATCTCCGGCCACCAGTCCATCACCGGATCCATGTCATAATGGCCTCGGCAGTGACCCATGGTCAGATAAAGTACCGCGCCTTTACCCATCCGGCGGATATAGAATACCGGATGACGGCTCTTCGGAATGCCGCTGTGGACGAAACCGCTGATATCATCCGTGCCATTATATTCGGTGTCGAGCAGGACATCGAGTTCGGCACGGGTCTCGACCAGATATTGCTCGTCGACGGTTTCAAAGCTCGGAACGCCCTTGACCAGCGGGTGATCCGGCTGAGCATTGTCGACCGTGAACGGAATGATCGGCGGGTGGGACAAAAAGCGCGTGCCGAGCGTGTCGGCAAAGACCGGCATTTCATCGGGAGCATCGACCAGGCCGTTTTCCAGAAAACGCAGGACCGAGTTGGTGCCGTGCAGGGCAAAATAGCGCCCGCCGCCTGTGACGAATTCCTGAATATTTTTCTGTGCTGCTTCACTGGGCTGCAGGTCGCACGTATAGCTGACAAGGAAATCCGCATTCTTGATCGCGTCGAGATTTTCATAATCTTCAAACACCCGCACCCGGATGCGGTCATCCTCGGCGAGCAGTTTCATCACTTCCAGCCGGGCATAGTCAATATCATGATATTTGCCAGCGGCAACTAACACACATTTGATCGGCTTCTGGTCGGGGCGGCGTTCGGGCGCTTCGCTCATTGTTCTTTTCCTATCACGGGGTTTGTCTTTCCATCCCAGTCGAGATACATCTGGCGCATGGCAGCAAAGCCATCACGGCCGGCCTGCGGAATTTGCAGATATTCGATGATTGTGCCGGGGCCACCGCCATAATCGGCGTAAAAGGCACCACCAACGCCGCCGGGCAGACTGACTTCCTGAATGATTTCGCCGCCGACTTCCTTGGTCAGCGCGCGGGCATGATCGAGATCCTCAACGATCAGGCACAGATGCTGGACACCTTTCAGGCCTTTTTCGCGCCAGTCCTTGAACATTGACGGGGCATCGTTATCCGGACGGATCAGTTCGACCTGAATATCCCCCCAATAGCCGATCGCCATCGAAAATTGGAAGTCGGACGGCTCGCCGCGATATTTGACATTTTCCACCTCAACCTTTTCGGTGTGGAAAAACGGACCCGCACCCATTTTCTGGGTCCAGTAATCGAGCGCTGCGTCATAATCATCCGGCACATAGCTGATCTGCATGATCGTACCGAGTTTTGCGAGGGAGGCTGGAGTCTCGGTCATTCGCTGTCCTGCCATACTTTGGAGGAGGGGCGTTGGCCTATCAGGTCGACAAATTTTGCCAGATTATTGGTGCCCTCGGGCAGCGACCAGCCGACCGTATAGCCAAACTGGACGAAGCAATAGGCGATCAGGTCGGCCATGGTGAACTTGTCCTGACAGATATAATCCTTGCCTTCGAGCTGACCGTCGAGCCATCGCCATTTATTGTCTGCCATGGCCGACAGTTCCGCAGCGCCTTCCGGACCGATCACATCCATCCGTGGCTCGAACATTGGTCGGCCGGCGCCGCCGCGAAAACCAAGGGTCATCGGCACCGCGATTTCCAGATCAATCCGCCGGGTCCACATACGGACTTCCGCGCGTTGCCGTGGGGTTGATCCGATCAGTGCCGGATCGGGATGGGTTTCTTCCAGATATTCCGCGATCGCCATGATCTCGCTCAACATGAAACCATCGTCCAGTTCGAGTACCGGAGTGGTTCCGAGTATGTTTTTGTCGGAAAATTCCGGCTTCCGGTTCTCCGCCGTCAAGATATCGATATGGACGCGTTCTATATCCAGACCTTTTTCGAGGATGAACATGCGCACAAAGCGCGGATTGGGACCAAGGCTGGAATAAAGCTTCACTTGAAAATTCTCCTTTGGGGCGGATTCGTTTCCGTCTCTATATAGTGGAAAGATAGACAGGTAATCGCCGAGGACTAACCTCTCAAGAACAACAGGCGATGCTGCCAGAATCACTAGTGGTGAAGGTGTCCCATTGCGCTAATTTGATTCGAGAAGAAGCATTTAGTTTTCAGGAGAAGATGATGGTTGAGACGTTAACCGGACATAATCGGTCGAACGGTATTTCCTACACCGAGTTACTGGAAGGCGACAAAGTCGCTCCCCCCGCTGTCTATTTTGAGGAATCACCGATGGAACCGGGCGTCACGACCGTTGAGGTCAGCCGCTACTGGACTAAGGAAGAGCATGACCGGGAAGTCGAGCGACTTTGGAAGCGCGTCTGGCAAATGGCTTGCCACAAAGATGATATAAAAAATGTAGGTGACACCTATGTCTACGATATTGCGGAGCTTTCCTTTCTGGTCGTCCGGGTTTCCGAAGATGAGATCAAGGCATTCCCGAACAGCTGTATGCACCGGGGTCGCGCCATTTGCGACCATCATAAAAAAGGGCAAAAGGCACTGCGCTGCCCGTTCCATGGCTGGTCCTGGGAGCTGGATGGCAAATTGAAAGAAGTGCCCTGCCAGTGGGATTTCCCATCGGTGAGCGAAGAAACCCACAGTTTGAAGGAAATCAGCGTCGGTGAATGGGGCGGCTTCGTGTTCATCAACCCGGACCCTGATTGCGAACCTCTGGAAGATTTTCTCGGGGATATCGACCGCCATTTCCAGATCCCGTTCGAACGCCGCTACAAGGCAGCGCATATGATCAAACGGTTGCCCTGCAACTGGAAAATTGCCCAGGAAGCCTTCATGGAATCCTATCATGTGGTCGGAACCCATCCGGAGCTGATGCCGGCATTCGCCGATGCGAACAGCAAATATGATGTCTGGCATAACCTGTCCCGCGCCATGTCTGCACATGGTCAGCCAAGTCCGCATACCGGTCTTGTCAATCCCGACCCGACGGCCTTTCCGGATGAGAAAGCGTTCCAGAGCTTTGTGCATCCGATCAGCCATCATAAATTTGAACGGCTGGAAGAGAATCGCGTCAAAGTTACCTTGCCAAACGGCAAGAGCGGAATTTTCGATATGGAGGCCAATTATATTGAAGGTGATGTGACGTCGGCCGATCCCCATATGTGCAACTGGATTGGTGGCAAGATTGCCCCCGATGATGAAAATATGCCGATGGTCTATACCGATGTTTCTGCACATGCATTGCGGGACGAGGCGGCGCAGGCGCGGCGCGAGGAAATGCGGCCTGTCTGGGGTGATGTGGTTGACCAAATCAGCGATGCCGATCTTGTAGATGCCATTTTCTATAGCGTTTTCCCGAATATCAGCCCCTGGGCAGATTTTAATCCGATCTTCTACCGGTTCCGGCCCGATGGTGATAATCCGGAACAGTCCTTGCACGAGGTCATGTACATGGTCGCGTTGCCTGAAGGCGCGGAACGGCCTGAGCCAGCGAAATGCACATTCCTTGATCTGGATGACGATTATACTCAGGCGACCGAGTTTGGCAGCTATCTGAACAAGATATTCAATCAGGATTATCTCAATCACAAGGCAATGCAGAAAGGGATAAAAAGCCAGCCCAATGGCGTCGCGCTGTTTGCGCAATATCAGGAATCAAAACTCCGGCATTTTCATGAGACGCTCAACTTGTGGCTGGATTCCGAAGAGGCGCCGAAAAGCCCGAAAAAGGCGGTTGGCTGACGTTGGGAGACATTCCGGCAGGCTTTGAACGGGCGAAATTTTCCAAGCCGTTCCTTGACATGGCTGGCCCGTATTATGTCCGATCCGATGAGGAATGTATCGTCGTCGGGACGCGGATTCATAAGGGCCAGATCAACCATATTGATATCGCGCACGGCGGCGTGCTCGGGACGCTCGCTGATGTGGCGCTGAGTCTCCAGGTACATGAATCCGAACGACCGCGCCTGCCGGTCGCGACGATGAACCTGAATACCAATTATCTTTCCGCCGCAAGGCTCGGTGACTGGGTCGAAGCCTATGCGAATATCGACAGGATCAGCAAGCGAACCGCTTATTGCAGCGGACGGATTATGTGCGGTGATCAGATCTTGATGACGATGAGCGCGGTTTTCGCGATCTTGCGGAAATAATATACCTGCCGTTGCAGGATCACCATTAGTCCGTCGCGCCCAGATAGCCCAATTGACCGGCCTTGAAGATCGTTTGTCCGCGATTGACGCTGTTGAGTTTCTGTCCTGCCCGGTTGACGTGATAGCGGATTGTTGCGTGGCTGAGCGACAGGATCATGCTGATCTCCTTGTCGGTCTTGCCGATCGCGGCCCAGTGCAGGCATTCCGCTTCGCGTTTGGACAGGATGCAATTGGCCGGCATCCGGTGCTTTTCGCGCATTGCGAGAACATAGCCGGTAACGAACCGACTGGTGACAATCCCTAAAAAATCGGAATAGAGCCGATAGGCTTCGGTTAGATCGGATATGCCATGTTCAAGCGTCGAGAAACTGACCGCCGCAATCTGCCCGAATGGCAGATGTACGGGAATCAGGATGTGGGATTTAGACGTCATGGACTGCGCGTAAAAATCCTTCAGATCAATCTTGTCGAGATATTCATTTGGCCAGTGTCCGTGGAATCCGTCGGCGTTGCACCAGATCGGCTCGCTCTCGTAGCGGCAAGCTCTCGGCAGGGGAGAACTGAGTGCGAGACGGGTGTCCTCCCACCAGCGTTCGCCTTCGGCTATCCAGCCGAACACATCCTTGTTGATCAGATTTCCCTCGGCATCGACGAGATGCGCCTTGGAAGAAATATCCGCCGAAACCGCAATTCGAAATCCGTAGGATTGCGCGATTTTGTGCATAGCTTCGGCGGCGGGCCGTATCTCAGCCGGATTGGTAATGGTGACGCTGCCGATATTTTCCCGAAATTTTTTCCGACCAATTTCGGGAATCTCGTCGATAAAATTTGCGGTCATCCGACTCTACTCCTTGCGACGCTTATTCTAATTTATGCGCCATATGTCGCGATGTTTGGTTTTGCAGTCAACCAAACATTCCTGATAATAATGATAGGGGAAGGGAGTAGGGTTCTGTAGTCTTTCTTATTCGATTGTTCCGATTAATTCGCCTACCGGATATTCTTCGCCATCTGCCTGGATGATGATCTTCAGCTTTCCACTTGCCGGTGATTCGACTTCCTGCGTCGATTTTTCATTTTCGAGCGCATAGATTTCCTGACCTGCGGTAACGTCTGCGCCGTCTTCGACCAGCCATTCCGCAAGAATGCCGGATTCCATACTGAATCCCAATTTTGGTATGCGAATTTCTGTTGCCATAATGATCTACCCTAAAATTTTGTGTACTTCACGTTCGACATCGTCCTGACTGAACAGCCAGGCTTTCTCGATCGCGGGTGAAAAAGGAACCGGCGCATAGCCAGATCCGACGCGGCCGACTGGGGCCTTTAGTTCGGAGAACAGTTCTTCATGGATACGTGAAGAAATTTCTGCGCCCACTCCGAAATTTTTAACCGCTTCGTGGACCACGACCGCTGCTTTGGTCTTGGCGACGCTTTTCAGCACCGTTTCTTCGTCAAATGGGGCGATCGTCCGAAGGTCGACGATTTCGCAGGAGATACCGTCCTTGGCGAGATTGTCTGCGGCGCCGTGGCATCTGCTGATGCTGCTGCCGTAGCCGATCAGGGTAATATCCGTGCCTTCGCGAGGGATGGATGCCTTGCCCAGCGGTACCACGTGATCCAGCTCAGGGGCAGGGCCCTTGACGAAATAACCAGGCGTATTCTCGATGAAGATTACCGGGTTCGGGTCCATGATTGAGGAATAGAGCAAGCCATAGGCATCGGCAGGATTGGAAGCAGCCACGACCTTTAGGCCGGGCACATGGGTGAGCCACGCCTCAAGCATATCACTATGCTGGCCGCCGAGACCGGTGCCTGCGCCTGTGGTCGTGCGAATGGTCAACGGTACGGATGTTTGTCCCCCTGACATGAACCGCAGCTTGGCCGCGTGATTGACAATCTGGTCCATGGCAACGGTGATGAAATTCATCAGCATGATTTCTGCAACCGGCTTGTAGCCCACCATTGCAGATCCAACCGCAGCACCGACAATCGCCTGCTCGGAAATCGGTGTCGAACGAACACGATCTGTACCGAATTGTTCGGACAGGCCCAGGGTCACTTTGAACACGCCGCCGCCTTGCTCGTCGGCGATATCTTCACCCATAAGGATGACTTTGGGATCGTCAGCCATCGCTTTGGCCATCGCCATGTTGCAGGCCTGGGCGAACATGATTTCTTTTGGTTTCTGCGCTGTATCGGTCATGCTGCTATCTCCACGTCCAGAACATCGATGCGATATTCCTCACCGGGAGGATAAGGGGTATCAAGCGCGAACTGTGCGGCCTCTTCTATGATTGCTGCATTCTTGGCTTCAATTGCAGCGATATCCGCTTCGCCAACCTGGATATCGAGCAGTTGCTGGCGCAGGATCGGCATCGGATCATCCTTTTTGGCCTGCTCCATTTCCTCTTTCGGAATATAATGGCTGGTGTCGCCCAGCAGATGGCCGTGGAACCGGAAGGTCATTGCTTCAATCAGGGTGGGGCCATGGCCTGCCCGTGCATATTCAACCGCCTCTTTTGCCGCCGCGTACATTGCGCTGGCATCATTGCCGTTGACCTGTACCGAACGCATGCCAAGGCCTTCACCGCGCTGTTTGATGGAATCCGAACTGGTTGCGAAAGACATCGGGGTGTGCTCGGAATAAAGGTTGTTCTGGCACAGGAAAATCACCGGCAGTTTCCAGACCTGGGCCATGTTAAGCCCTTCGTGGAAGGCACCGATATTGGTCGCTCCGTCGCCGAAGCAGCAGACCGTGACCTTGCCATCCTTGTCGAGCTGGCTGGCCAGCGCCAGTCCATTGGCAATTGGAATGCCCGAACCGACGATGCCTGTCGTAACCATCACCCCGGTTTCGGGATGAGTGATATGCATCGGCCCGCCTTTACCCTTGCAGGTGCCAGCCATTTTACCAGCAAATTCTGCCCACAGGTCTTTGGAGGGAATGCCCTTGGCAAGTTGATCGTGCAGTCCGCGATAAATCGTAACCAGATAATCCTCTTGGTTTACTGCTGCCATCATGGCCGCAGAAACCACTTCTTGGCCGCGCACGGGATAATAGACAATTTGCAGCTGACCGGCTCCGATCATCTGGCGGAACTTGATGTCCGACTGCATGATAAGGTCGGCGCGGGTGAAAATATCTATAAGGACGTCTTTGTCTGCCATGTCAGTATTGGCCAAGGCTTTGCTCCTTTGTAATTGCGGCCCTCGGGTGGGGACGCTTCCTCTGAAAGCTTCATAGCGGGAGAGGACCGGCCCGCCACTATTGTTATAGGGAGTGAGCCACGAATATTCGACGTCTTGTCTGACATATTTTCTGGCCGGGCTATGATAGAAAAGCCCGGAGCATGGCCGAGAAACCCGCGGGCAAGCTGGCTGCAATCGGAATTTTCAATTTCTTAGCTATCAAAGGTGGCAGTTCGTTCGGGCGAAAGAATCCGTCTAACAAGCTTCCAAGTCTTGCAATGGAGAGAAAAAATGACCGATAACAGGCAATGGCTGATCAATGGCCGCCCCAAAGGGCGTGGGCTGGTGGATGATGATTTTAAGAAAGTTATCACCGAAGTGCCTGAATGTGCTGAAGGTCACGTGTTGGTGAAAAACGAGATATTGGGGTTCGATCCGGCACAAAAAGGCTGGATGGAGAATATCGGCGGTTATGTTGCACCGACCGAAATCGGTGAAGTTATGCGTGCATCCGGTATCGGAACTGTAGTCGAATCGCGGCATCCTGACTTTGCGACAGGAGATAAGGTCATGGGCATGTTGCGCTGGCAGGATTATGCCCATGTTCGCGGCAGCGAGTTGACCAAGATTCCCGACGACGAATTGCTGGCCGCCAATCTCGGGGCACTCGGTACCACCGGCTTGACCGCCTATTTTGGTCTTTTGAAACATGGAAGGCCCCAGCCGGGCGATACGGTTGTCGTGTCCGGCGCGGCGGGCGCGACCGGTTCGATGGTGGGGCAGATTGCAAAAATTGCTGGCTGCCGGACAATTGGCATCGCTGGCGGTGATGAAAAATGCAAATGGCTGACCGAGGATGTCGGCTATGATGTCGCCATCGATTATAAGAATGATGATGTGCGTGCGAAGTTGAAAGAACATTGTAGCCAGTCGATCAATGTCTTTTACGACAATGTCGGCGGCAAAATCCTTAATGATGCACTCGCGCATCTGGCGATGCACGCCCGTGTTACGATTTGCGGGGGAATTTCGCGCTACGAGAAGGGCGACATGCCAGCCGGACCAGAAAATTACTTCAACCTTATTTTCAAGCGGGCCAGCATGTCGGGCTTCATCGTGAACGACTATGCGAGCGAATTCCCGGAAGCGCGGAAACGTATGCGACAGTGGATCAAAGAGGGCAGGATTACCTTCAAGGAAGATATTCAAACCGGCTTTGACAATATTCCTGCAACATTGAATCGTCTGTTCGCTGGCCAGAATTTCGGCAAGCAGCTGTTACGCCTGGATTGATGCCGCAGATGCTATCGCTAGTTAAATGCACAGTGCCCGCATCATTTAGGCTGGCATATGACGCTGTTGTTACGAGAGGTTAGGTCATGAGCGATCTGGAAAAATTCCGTGCAGAAGTGCGGACTTGGCTTGATGAAAATTGCCCCGAAGAAATGCGCGATGGTGATATTACCCCCGAAAATCAGTGCTGGGGTGGTCGCCAATGGGAATTCCAGTCCGAGGCACAGAAAATCTGGTTCGAGCGTGCACTGGCCAAAGGCTATACCGTACCAACCTGGCCGACGGAATATGGCGGCGCGGGCCTTTCTGTTGAAGAGGCCAAAATTCTTGACGAGGAACGTCAAGCGATCAATGCCCGCAAACCGCTGAGCAATTTTGGCATATCGATGCTCGGCCCCGCTTTGCTTGCTTATGGCACCCATGAGCAAAAAGCACAGCATTTGACCGCGATTGCCCGGGGCGAGATTCGCTGGTGTCAGGGCTATTCCGAGCCCGGTGCCGGATCGGACCTTGCCTCTCTCAAGGCGAAATGTGAGGACAAGGGCGATCACTGGTTGATCAATGGCCAGAAAATATGGACGTCCAACGCTGACATATCGGACTGGATTTTCTGTCTGGTGCGGACCGATTTCGAGGCGCCGAAACATCGGGGCATCACTTTTATCCTGATCGATATGGCAAGTGAAGGCATTAGCGTGAAACCAATTGTCCTGATCTCGGGGCATTCGCCATTTTGCGAAACGTTTTTTGATAATGTGAAAGTTCCGAAGAATTACGGGACTGACAATCCCTCCGTGGTCGGAAAGGTCAATCACGGTTGGGATGTCGCCAAAAATCTGCTGGTGCACGAGCGCGGCATGCTCGGCACCATGTCACCGTTGCGGGGAACAACCGGTCCGGCAAGCCTCGGCAAATATGCTGCGGAGAAAATTGGACTGGACGTAACCGGACGCCTTGATGATCCTGCCCTTCGTCAGCGGATCGCGCAGGCCGAACTCGACAACTGGGCCTATGATCTCACGGTCGCGCGACTAACCGACGAGGCCAATGCCGGCAATGGGCTGGGAGCCAAATCATCTATGTTGAAATATGTAGCCTCGGAACTCACCAAATGTGGCACCGAATTGCGTATGGATATCGAGGGAACCTCTGCCGCAACGATTGGCGCCGATGGAATCGAATATGGCAGCCTCGCCAATAACTGGCTTTATAACCGGGCTTATTCGATTCTTGGCGGTACCACTGAAGTTCAGTTCAACATCATTTCCAAGCGCGTCTTGGACTTGCCTAGCCAATAGGACGAATATTTCATGCCGCTGATACTTAATGAAGAACAGGAAATGCTGCAGGATGCGGCAAAAGGCTTCCTTGCAGAAAAGGCCCCTGTATCCGCTTTTCGCAACGTACGTGACAAAAAGCCCGCCGATGGTTTTTGCCGCGAGCTATGGACGGAAATGGCGCAAATGGGATGGGCCGGAATCATCGTGGATGAGGCGCATGGTGGCAGTGGTTTCGGCTATGTGGGTGCCGGTGTGCTGGCCGAGGAAATGGGGCGCAACCTTACTGCGTCACCGTTTTTTTCCACCTCCGTTCTTGGCGCTACTGCGATCCAGCAATATGGAACGGAAAAGCAGAAAGACGAAAATCTGGCGGCGATCAGCGGGGGTGACACGCTTTTTGCTCTGGCGGTGGACGAAGGCCCACGGCACAAGCCGGACCATATCGCTTTTTCAGCCCAGCCAGCCGGCAACGGTTTTGTACTTTCCGGTACAAAAACTTTTGTTGCCGACGGGCATGTCGCCGACAAGCTGATCATCGCGGCCCGGACATCAGGCGATGAAGGCGATACAGCGGGCATTACCCTGTTTCTGGTCGATGCCAATGCTCCGGAAATCACGCGTGTGCACACGCCGATGGTCGACAGTCGCAACGCCGCCAATATTTCGGTAGAGGGTCTGGAAGTGACTGACGATGATATATTGGGTGAGCTTGACGGCGGCTACGCCGCGCTGGAAGGCGTCTTGTCCGCGGGCCGCGCTGTGCTGAGCGCTGAAATGTCCGGTTCCGCTCAGCAGGTCTTCGGAGTCACCACTGACTATCTCAAGGAACGTGAACAGTTCGGACAGAAAATCGGTTCTTTTCAGGGATTGCAACACCGGGCGGCCCATCTGGCAACCGAAATTGAAATGATGAAATCGGCGGTGCTGAAATCACTCAAGGATCTTGATGAGGATTTTGACAATGCCGGCATGACTTGTTCCCTGGCGAAAGCCAAGACGGGTCAGGTTGCGCAGCTTGCGACAAAGGAAGCGATCCAGATGCACGGCGGGATCGGGGTGACCGATGAATATGATGTAGGGCTGTATTTCAAGCGCGTCCACGTTGCCCAGCAGATGTTTGGCGATGCTGGATTCCACACCGACCGTTGGGCAAGAAATTCCGGCTATTGATTCCGTGTGGCGCGGCTTAAATGTCGCGGACCGCAATATTGGATGGTCCAAAATGGGCCGTCATCTTGGCCACTTTTCCCGCATCGTCAAATTCGAAAATATCGATGACATCGACGACCAGGAGTTTGTTTTCTGGCTGGTTGATTTCGGCGCGGAACGGAAAGGCCGCGGCTTTGGCAGAAATGCGGACCGGTCCGGTCAATTCGACCTTTGCACCGTTGGAAAAGGCAGCAGTATAAAATTGCAGAATATCATCCCCCCGCTTCGGCTCGGTGCCGACCGGGTCTTCGACCGCAGCGTTATCGGCATAAATATTCGTTGCCGATTGCATGTCGCCTGCGTTGATTGCGGCCAGATACTGGTCGACGATTTTTTTCATATGGTCCGGGGTGAGCATCAAGCGTCCTTTCGCTTCTGTTTGCGCCAGAACTAGATTGCTATGGCGGAATAGACTTCTGCCGAATTTGATAGGGAGATGAATATGTCGGGTCAATTGACGGGCAAGGTTGCAATCGTGACCGGTGGTGCATCGGGTATCGGCGCCGCGACCGTGCAGCGTTTTGGAGGGGAAGGGGCCAAGGTTCTTTCCACCGATATACAGCAGTCGCTTGGCCAGTCGGTCGCCACGGATGCGGGCGCGCTTTTCATGGCGCAGGACGTGTCCCGGCCCGAAGATTGGGATCAGGTAATAGATCGAGTCCGGAGTGAATTTGGGCGTCTCGACATTTTGGTCAATAATGCGGGGATCGTCATCGGGAAAAATATCGAGGAGGTCGAACTGGATGACTAGCATCATTTGCTCGGAATCAATCTCACCGGCGTGATGCTCGGATGTCAAAGGGCCATTGGTGCGATGAAGGAAAATCCGGGCGGGTCTGCCGGTTCGATCATCAATATCGCATCGACCAGTGCTTATGCGGCGCTGCCCGATATGGTCGCAATGGCTGCCGCCATGTCGCCGATGAACCGGATCGGGCAGGCCAGTGATCTGGCTGGTGCTGCCGTATATCTTGCCGGTGATGACAGCAGCTTCGTCACCGGTAGCGATCTGCTGGTCGATGGTGGGATGCTTGCGGTACATCCGGGCTACTGAGCGGGTCTGTCCTAGCCGTTTTGGCAGTTATTAGCGGCTCGCTTTCCCCCTTATAGTATTCGCAGAAAAGGGAGAATGTTTCGTGAATGCTCAGCCGATTGCCGACAATCTATTCACTGCGGATATGGGTGCGCTGGTCGGCGCGCGAAATAAAGAGACAGGGCATATATTCTTTCCGCTGCCGCTGAATCCGAACAATGATATTGAGCCAATTCCATTGGCCACGCGCGGTACGGTCTGGACGTATACGGTCCAGCGTTTTCCGCCCAAACCACCTTATATCGGGCCGACCGACCCGGAAAAATTCAAACCTTATGTGGTCGCTTATGTCAGCCTGCCGGGCCAGACGATGGTCGAATCGCGTTTGACCGGTATCGAGCCGGAAGATGTCAAAATCGGCATGGAAGTAGAGTTTACGGTGATCCCGCTGGATCCCGATGCTCCGCCAGAAGAGAAATTGCTCATCCATGCCTTCAAACCTGTTGAGGGAGAATAATCATGTCAGACGTTTGCATCGTAGGAGCAGGCATTCACCCCTTTGGCCGGACCGAAGGGCGTGACGGCATGGATCAGGGGATTTTCGCGGTCAGGCAGGCACTGGCCGACAGTGGTATCGAATGGAAAGATGTCCAGTTCGCCTTTGGCGGCTCTGCTGCGTCGGGCAGCGCCGACAATATGGTGTCCCAGCTCGGGCTGACCGGCATCCAGTTTATCAATGTATCCAATGGCTGTGCAACCGGCGGATCGGCGCTCAACGCTGCGGTCAGCGCGATCAAGTCTGGTGAATATGAAATGGGCATGGCGGTCGGTTTCGACAAGCATCCGCGCGGGGTCTTCAATGCCGACCCGTCAGAATACGGTCTGCCGAATTGGTATGGTGAAGCCGGCTATATGCTGACCGTTCAGTTTTTCGGCGCCAAAATCATGCGCTATCTGCACGAACATAACATCAGCCGTGAAACGCTGGGGCGGGTCGCCGAAAAAGCGTTCCGTAACGGGGTGAAAACCGATCACGCCTGGCGCCGGAGTGAAGTGGATCTGGAAACGATCATGAACGCGCCGATGATCTGTGATCCGCTCACGAAATATATGTTCTGTTCACCGGCGGAAGGGGCTGTAGCGCTCATATTGGCTAGCGAGAAAAAGGCAAGGGAACTGGGCGTTCCGATCATCCGCCTGAAAACTTCGGTGATGCGTACGCGGCCCGCTGGATCCTTCGAGGTGTTTGCCGCTTCGATCGACAACGAGAGAGGTGGTACGGCAACCGAAATTGCTGCCAAGGCTGCCTTTGAGCAGGCCGGAATGGGGCCCGAAGATATCGATATCGCGCAATTGCAGGATACGGAATCCGGCGCGGAAATCATGCATATGGCGGAAAACGGTTTCTGCAAGCCGGGCGAGCAGCAGCAATGGCTGCTCGAAGGGCGGAGCGATATCACCGGTGCATTGCCGATCAATACCGATGGTGGTTGCCTTGCCTGTGGCGAACCGATCGGTGCGTCGGGTCTGCGGCAGGTCTACGAGAATGTCATACAACTGCGCGGTACGGCCGGCGCACGGCAAGTACAGGGCGATCCGAAGACTGCCTATACGCAAGTCTATGGCGCGCCCGGTGTTTCTGCCGTAACGATTCTCCAAAGATAGGAGATTCGATGACCAAAGATATCAGCGCAGAAGCGCATGACCTCGCTGAACGAGTGGAAACATTCGTTCGTGACAAGATTTTTGCTTATGAAAAGGACGAGCGTTGCGAGGACCATGGTCCGACCGACGGTCTGGTTCAGGAAATGCGGGCACTCGCCAAGGAAGCGGGTGTCCTGACGCCGCATATCCGTGAGGAGGGCAGTCATTTGACGCATCTTGAAACGGCACTGGTGCTGCGCAAGTCTGGATTGTCGCCGCTGGGGCCGCTGGCGGTGAACACGTTCGCACCTGATGAAGGCAATATGTATCTGCTCGGCAAATGCGCGTCGCCAGAGCAGAAGGAGCGGTTCTTGGAGCCGCTAGTATCCGGAAGGGAGCGCTCGGCTTTCTTCATGACCGAACCGGCCAGTGAAAATGGCGCGGGTTCAGATCCGATGATGATGCAGACGACCGCAGAACCGGATGGCAATCATTGGGTGATCAATGGTCGCAAGACGTTCATCACCGGTGCCAAGGGTGCGAAGGTCGGGATCATCATGGCGAAATCCGCTGAAGGTGCCACCATGTTTCTGGTCGACCTGCCTGATCCGGCGATCAAGATCGAACGGGTGCTAGACACAATCGACAGCTCAATGCCGGGCAGCCATTCGGTTGTGCAAATCGATAATCTCCGGGTTCCCGCCGACCAAATGCTTGGCGAAAGCGGGGAAGGGTTCAAATATGCACAGGTGCGGCTGGCACCCGCCCGTCTGACCCATTGCATGCGCTGGCTTGGCAGTTGTGACCGGGCGCAGGAAATCGCGACCGATTATGCGTGCAAACGGCAGGCATTCGGCAAGCCGCTGATCGACCACGAGGGCGTTGGGTTCATGCTGGCGCAGAACCAGATTGACCTGAAACAGGCCGAACTGATGATCGACTGGTGCGCTCGGGTACTCGATACAGGCGATTTGGGAACCACCGAAAGCTCGATGGCGAAGGTCGCTGTTTCCGAGGCCTTGTTCCGTATCGCCGACAATTGTGTGCAGGTCATGGGTGGAACCGGACTGAGCAAGGACACGGTGGTCGAACAGGTGTTCCGCGAAGTGCGCGCATTCCGCGTCTACGACGGGCCAACCGAGGTCCACAAATGGTCGCTCGCCAAAAAAATCAAGAAGTCACATAAAATCGCGAATGAAGGATAAACTATGACCACGAACCGCAAATTCACGCTCGTCAGCCGACCGGTTGGCGAACCCAAGGAAAGCGATTTTGCGCTGGTCGAAGAAGATGTACCGGAAATTCCCGATGGCGCCTTTCTGGTGCGCAACCACTATATCTCGCTCGACCCAGCCCAGCGTGGTTGGATGAGCGATGCGGAAAGCTATATGCCGCCGATCGCTTTGGGCGCGGCGGTTACAGCCAGTACCGTTGGCCGGGTCGCAGAATCCAG
>Ga0209345_10003719_pt1 | contig 15449 bp, 17 predicted proteins | sample Cruoilmetagenom7_FD_187294 | JGI IMG/M metagenome (GOLD analysis project Ga0209345, IMG submission 187294) | Oil polluted marine microbial communities from Coal Oil Point, Santa Barbara, California, USA - Sample 7 (SPAdes) (version 2) | ecosystem: Environmental > Aquatic > Marine > Oil seeps ... | reverse complement strand
CAAGCCCAGCCATCAGCGCCTGTCGCATTGGCATTCCGGAAGAAGACGCATCCCCGGCCGCGGCAAAGAAGATCGCAAGCAAAACGCCGGAGGAGCCGCCCATTGTCTGGCTGAGTTCTTGTCCGATGGCACGGTAAAGCTGTGTGTGGTCCGCAAGCGGGAGAGAATCCATTGCCGCCAACAATGCCCGCGCAGCGCCAGAAAGCGTTGATCCGGTATCGCCATCACCCGACTTTGCATCAAGCGCGTTCAGATCGTTCTCAGCCGCGATCAGAACCTCACAGCAGCCGGTGAGGAATGCCTTTGTTTTTTCGTGGGCGGACGGCAGCGCCTTGATTGGGGCCAGACCATCAGGCAAAGGCAGAATGGTGGCCGGCGCGAGCGGTACGCAACCGGGCCAAGCGGACATCGGACAGGATGACTGCAGCAAGGCAACATCTTCTTCCGCAGCTTCCATGACGGAAACAGAAAAACCCCGCATTGCCATGGACGTCATCATCGCCGCAGGCCCGATCAGAAACGTGATCTTGTCGCTGATACGTGATGTCACGAGTTCGGCCGCGAGCACAGACATCTCCAACGCCGACGTGCCGCCGAGATTGTTCAGCAGGGCTACGTGCTGACCTTTTGACATCTTCGTCTCAAGTTTGCGTGCGACCGCCTCGATTGCCCCGCGGGCGTGGTCGTATACGATTTGTTCGACTCCGGCTTCGCCGTGAATGCCCAGTCCCAGCTCGGCCATTCCTGCAGGTATCCGGTCCTCTTTCGGCGACCCCGGCACCGTGCAGGTGTCAAGCGACATGCCGATGCTGTGAGTGGATTTAATCACCCGCTCCGCAGCTGCCGTCACTGTGTCCAGATCGGCTCCCCGCTCGGCCAAAGCTCCGGCGATCTTATGTACAAAGAGTGTTCCCGCGACGCCCCGCGCTTGCGGCAGGTCGGGCAACGCGATGTCGTCATCAACCACTACCATGCTGACGTTAAGGCCAAAGGCGCGTGCGCGCTCGGCCGCAAGCCCAAAGTTCAGGCGATCTCCGGTGTAATTCTTGACGACCAAAAGGCACCCAGCAGGTCCGGTAACGGCCAGAATACCCGCCAGCACGGCGTCCACCGAAGGTGACGCGAAGATATCGCCGCAAACGGCTGCCGTCAGCATGCCCGCACCGACAAATCCAGCGTGGGCAGGCTCATGACCCGACCCGCCACCGCTGACCAGTGCGACACGGGATTTGTCCCAATCTGCGCGAACCACGACACGGATATGGGGGTAGCCATCCAGCCGACCAAGCGTACCACCGGAGGCAGCGATAACGCCATCGACGGCATCCGTGACCATATCATCCTTGGTATTCATAAAATGTGTCATTGGGACGTCCTCCTTACACAAGCCGTGCGCCTGTGGCGTCAAAATAGAATGGATTTGCGGGTTGAATCTTTACGACGTCGCCATGAGCCAGGGTCGTATGGGCATCCGTCACCGTGATCAGGTCGTGGGCGCGGAATTTCAGATGCAGGCGCGTCTGGTCGCCCAGATGTTCGACCCGCTCAACAAAGCATTCCTGCCCATCGCCCTGAAGAATTTGCTCTGGCCTGAGGCCGATAAAGGCGGCCCGTTGCGGTGCGCCAGCAAAAACATCGGCGGGCAGGACATTGATCCGCGGCTGACCGAGGCGGCTGGCTGCATAGATACTGACCGGGTTTTCGTAGATCTCGCGCGGGGAACCGAATTGAACAAGTCGCCCCTTGTCCAGCACGCCGACATGCGTGGCCATGGTCATTGCCTCGATCTGGTCGTGCGTGACATAGAGCAAGGTCGCGCCCAGATTGGCTTGGATATTCTTCAACTCGATCCGCAAGTCGCTGCGCAGTTTGGCATCGAGCGAACTGAGCGGCTCGTCCATCAGATATACCGACGGGTTGCGTACAAGCGCTCGGCCAATCGACACCCGCTGCATCTCGCCGCCGGACAGGGCCGTCGCCTTGTTGTCCAGTTTGTGCGAAATCTGCAGAACCTCGGCGACTTCACCGACCATGCGATCAATCTCGGCCTTGGGCGTGCGCAGGATCGGAGATTTGAGCGGAAATTCGAGGTTCTCTCGTACCGTCAGATGTGGATAGAGTGAATATTGCTGGAACACCATCGCCACGTCACGTTGCGCAGGCGTAAGGCCGGCCATCGCGCGCCCGCCTATCGAAACCTCGCCCGCGTCAGGCACATCAAGCCCCGAAACCATGCGCAGGGTCGTCGTCTTGCCCGCGCCCGTTGGCCCAAGAAGCACCACGAACCCGCCATCAGGCACTGTCATGCTCACGCCGTCCAGCGCCGTATCCGATCCAAAGCGTTTCGAGACATTGTTCAGGATAACCTCAGCCATGATTCAAGACCTCCAGGTTCGCTTCCGAACGCAGCGCGTCGCCGGTCGATGCGTTGAACAGCGTGAGCGTGCGCGCATCAAGATCAAGGCCCGTACGCTCGCCCGCGCGGACGTTTACATGAGACGGGATCCGCGCCTTGATCTGACCGTGTTGGGTTTTCAACGTCACGATCTGCGTTGTCCCCAGATACTCGGTTGCCACGACCTCCCCCCGATAAGCGGCGGCATCGTTCAGATGCACATGTTCGGGTCGCACACCCAGTGTCAGCGCCCCGCTTTCGCCGTCCAGCAGGCGTGGCATCGCGATGGACGCGCCCCCCAGATGAACAGTTTCCGTGCCTTTGCCCACCGTCCCGTTGAAATCGAGGAAATTCATGCACGGCGATCCGATGAACTGCGCAACGAACTTGGTTGCGGGCCAGTCATAAATGTCTTGTGGCACGCCGAACTGCTCGACGACTCCATGGTTCATGACAACGATCTTGTCACCCATCTGCATCGCTTCAAGCTGATCGTGCGTCACATAGACAGTCGTGGCCCCCATGCGGTCATGCAGCGCGCGCAACTCCTCGGACATATGCTCACGGAACTCGGCATCAAGCGCGCCCAGCGGTTCGTCCATGAAGAACGCCTTGGGGTCGCGCACGATTGCCCGTCCAAGCGCCACCCGTTGCCGGTCCCCGCCCGACAGCCCGCCGATGGGACGGTCGAGGATGTCGGTGATCCCGAGGATTTCGGCAATTTCGGCCACCTTCTTCCTGACCTGCACCTTGGGCATGCCCTGGCTTAGCAGGGGATAGCTGATGTTCTTGCCGACATTCATATGCGGGTACAGCGCGAACATCTGGAACACGAAGGCGATATCACGCTGGCTGGCCGGCTTCTGGCCAACTTCTTCACCATCAATATAGATCTCGCCCGATGTCGGCAGTTCCAGCCCCGCCATCATGCGCAGAGTGGTCGTCTTGCCACAGCCTGAGGGCCCAAGCAGCATGAAGAACTCGCCATGCTCGATGGTGAAACTCGAGGATTTGACGGCGTTGAAAGACCCGAAATCCTTGCGCACATTTTCAACACGTATCTGTGCCATTGGCTTACTCCCGGAAGTGACTGACGATGATGAACATCACCGTGCCGACAAGTGTTACGATGAAGGAGTAGCTGTAGAGCCAGAGGAAGAAGGGCTGCATCAGCATCACAACACCCAAGGCGATCAGGATCGACGCAAGCATTTCCCAAGGGCCGCGACGCAACCCCAACAAGCCTGTGATAAAACCGATCATTTACGTACCGCCCCGAATGTGATCCCGCGCAAAAGGTGTTTGCGGAGCAGGATGGTGAAGACCATTACGGGTACAAGGAAGATCGTGGCACCCGCAGCAACGGCAGGCCAATCCTTGCCAGCGACACCGATAATGGTCGGGATGAACGGTGGCGCTGTCTGGGCATTTCCGCTCGTCAGCAGTACGGCGAAAGCATATTCATTCCACGCAAAGATCAGGCAGAAGATCGCAGTAGAGGCAATGCCAGTGGCAGCCTGCGGCAGCACCACCTTGTAGAAGGCCTGAAACCGCGTGTAGCCATCAATCAAAGCCGCCTCTTCATATTCGACAGGAATTTCATCAATGAACCCCTTCAGCAGCCAGACCGACAAAGACAGGTTCACCGCCGTATAAAGCAAGATCATGCCAAGATGAGTGTCGTTGAGGCCGAGATTGCGGAACATCAGGAAGATCGGGATCGCGACCGCGATCGGCGGCATCATTCGCGTGGACAAGATAAAGAACAACAGATCGTCCTTCAAAGGCACCTTGAACCGGCTGAACGCATAGGCCGCCATCGTGCCTAGGATCATGCATAATGCAGTCGAACCGAAGCCGATAATAACGGAATTCAGAAAGCGTTCGCCGTAGCGCGATGGACCCGAAATGACCGTGCCACGATCCCGCACAATCATTTCGTACCAGGTGGTCGGCGGTCCAGCGTTTTCAAGCATCTGCTCGGTGGCGCGGGTCCGGTCCGTAAAAAGATTAACATAGCCCTCCAGCGTGGGTTCGAACACGACGACAGGCGGGTAAGCGATGGAATCCGCCGGGGATTTGAAGCCTGTTGCGATAATCCAGACAAGCGGGATAAGAGTGACGATCGCATACCCGATGACAAGAAGACCCGCGAACCACTTCGTCCGGACGGACGGTTCTGTAACAGAAAAGCTCATCGTTCTTTTACCTTGTTAAGGGCTTTGACATAAATGGACGCTAGGCCAAAGACGGTCACGAACAGGATCACCGCATAGGCCGACGAATACCCGGTTCGCCATCTCTCAAAGGCTTCACGCTTCAGGTCGATTGACGTCAGCGTCGTGGTATTGCCCGGACCGCCGCCCGTCAGTTGCACCACGAGATCGAACATCTTGAAGTTCTCGATGCCGCGGAACAGAACCGCCAGCATCAGGAACGGCAGCGCCATCGGGATTGTGATTGTCCAGAACTGCCGCCATTTGCTGGCACGGTCGCATTCCGCCGCTTCATAGATGCTGTCTGGGATTGATCGCAGCCCTGCAAGGCAGATCAACATGACAAACGGCGTCCACATCCAGGTATCCGCGATCACGATCGCCCGGGGTGCGAGGTTCACATCCCCGATCATCGAAAAGCTGGCTGGGTCGGCTCCGGTGAAGAACGCAATAACATAATTGAAAAGGCCTATCTGCGGCTGGTACAGAAAGGTCCAGAAATTACCGACAACCGCAGGCGAAAGCATCATCGGGAACACGATGATCGTGGTCCAAAGATCGTTGCCCCTGAATTTCTTGTTGATCAGAAAGGCGAGTGTGAAGCCGATCAGAACCTGAAGAACGATGGTCCAGATCAGAAAATGGGCCGTAGCCTGCATCGTGGCCCAGATGTCTGGGTCGGACAGGATGCGCTCATAGTTGCGCAATCCGACCCATTCGACATCGTTGTTGGGCCTGTTCACCCGAAAGTCGGTAAAGCTGAGCCGGATCGTCCAGATCAGTGGGAAGATGTTCACCGCAAGAAGCAGAAAGATTGTGGGCGCCACGAAGATCCAAGCGATAGTGCGATCCGACAGGCCCCGGATGCGGCGCGCAAGCCTATCCGGTGTTTTCTTTGCAGCGCCTTCAATGGCAGATTTTGTCAAAATAGAGATCCTTCATGGCGGAAGCGACATCTGCTCCACAATAGACCTTGAATGGCGATGAGAGATGAAGCTCTCCAGCCGGTCCGAAAACCGGCTGGAGACACAACATCGGACGTTGAGAGGAATTCCGTCCGACAGGGAGAGGCTTAGAGCTTGCCTTCGTCCTCAAAGACTTCGGTCCAGTCACGGACCAAACCATCAAGCGCCTCTTGTGCCGTCCCGTCACCCGCGATCACATAGTTATGGATGCGCTCCTGCATGGCGAGAAGAAGATCCGCGTAGGCCGGTTCGGCCCAGAAGTCCTTCACAATCGCCATCGAATCGAGGAAGGTCTGAGCATAAGGCTGGCTGGTGGCAAAGTCGGGGTCTTCAACCACGGCCTTCAGCGCCGAATACCCGCCCAGTTCCCACCATTTCGCCTGGATTTCAGGTTGTGCGAACCACTGGATGTATTCCAAAGCCGCGTCCTGCTTTTCCGAATAGGAAACGACTGAGATACCCTGCCCGCCCAACTGGGCAAACTGACCAGCCGGACCTGCCGGGTTCGGGAAATAGCCGGACTTACCGCCGCCCACATTTTCATCCGCTTCGACGCCTGGCCAGATAAAGGCAAAGTTCATCTGCATGGCGACCTGACCGGACCGGTAGGCGTCGATGTTTTCGCCCATGTACCAGTTGGACGACCCCGGAGGCGTGCCGATGTCATAAAGCGCCTTGTAATATTCAAGACCCGCCACGGCCCCGTCAGAGTTCACGAACCCCTCAAGGTCATATGGCTTTTCGGGGTTCTCGTAGAGGAATCCGTAGTTATAAAGCGCGTTGGTCACTCCCATCGTGATGCCTTCGGATCCACGTTCGGTATAGATGGCAGCGCCATAAACCGTCGTGCCGTCGATATCACGTCCTTGAAAGAACTCGGCAATGTCTTTCAGCTCTTCCAAAGAGGCAGGAACGCCCAGATCGCGCCCGTATTTGTCTTTGAACTCCGCTTGCAGTTCAGGGCGTTCAAACCAGTCTTTGCGATAGGTCCATCCGACAACGTCGCCAAACGCCGGAAGTGCGTAGTAATTGGGAGTGTTCTTGGGCCATTCCGCATAGCCGGTGACAGTCGCAGGAATGAAATCATCCATCGTAATATCGTTGGCATCGAAAAAATCATTCAGCTTTACATAGTGGCCGTTCTCGGCACCACCGCCGATCCACTGGCTGTCACCAATCATCAAGTCGCACAACTGCCCCCCCGAGTTCAGTTCGTTCAGCATCCGGTCTGCAAAGTTTGGCCATGGCACAAACTCAAAGCTCATGTTGTGGCCGGATGCTGCTTCGAAATCCTTGCTCAGCTCGATCAAGGCATTGGCCGGATCCCACGCAGCCCAGCACAATGTCAGGTCTTCGGCGTGAGCGGTCGATACCGCCGTTGCAGCGAGCAAAACCCCCGCGCTGGCAGTGGTAAACAGTTTCGATGTCATGTCAGTTCTCCTCCCTTGGTTAGCCGGTCGTCGTTCAAAGCGCCGACTCAGCGATGGAACAATAGGTATTGAGACACGTGCCTCAAAGCAATTATATTATGATGCACGTGTCTCAAATATGTTACGAAGAGGCAACTCGTAACGCGAAATTCATGACTAACTGGGGAGCAAGTCATTAGGATTATGGTAAAAAATACGTCAAAGCCCAGCGACAGCACGCTGCTTCGCCCCACAACGAGAGACCTTGCAAAGATTGCCGGTGTCAGTCGTGCAACGGTGGATCGCGTTCTAAACGGTCGTGAAGGCGTAAAGAAAAAAACCGAAGATAAGGTGAACGCTGCGATTGCGGAAATCGGCTTTATTCGCAACCTTGCAGCAGCCAATCTCGCAAAAAGCCGAACCTACCGTTTTCTGTTCATCCTGCCAAAATCCGGCGATCAATTCCTGAGTGAGATCCTGCGCCATATTCATGAGGCGCAAACCGTGTTTTCGGCGGACATGATCACAACCACCGTCCGGCATATCGACCAGAACAATCCGTTCAAAATTGCCGCGGAGCTGACCGCCCTTTCAACTGAAACTGTCGACGGTGTCGCGATCATGGCGCCGGAAACGCCTCAGGTGCGTGACGCAATTCAGCGCCTTCAGGAACGCGGTGTCCACACCTTGCCGTTTATTTCCAACCAGACCCCCGGCCGCGAACAATGGGTTGGAATCGACAATCACGCCGCTGGCGCCACAGCTGGAACTTTGATGGGTCGCTTTCTGTCTGCGACCTCAGGAAAGCTAGCCGTGATTGCGGATAGCATGCTCTCAAGGGACAGCCTTGAACGACGCTCGGGCTTTGACGCCGTCATCAATAGCAATTTTCCGTATCTTAAAACTTTACCTTCGCTTGAAACCTATGGTTCACAGGATCGCGCCAATCGCATCGTCTCTGAAACATTCAGGCATCAGAGGGACATTGTCGGGATCTACATCCTCTCTTCAGAGGCGCGTGGCCCGCTTTCTGCCATCACAAAAGCCCTGCCGTCGCAACACATCGTAATCATTGCACACGAACGCACGCCCTGTACGATAGACGCGCTGATTGACGGGACAGTCGACGCCATAATCACCCAAGATCCGGGTCATCTGGTCCGTAGCGCTATCCGGAAGCTCAGGGCATTGACTGACGAGCGCTCTACCCTGCAGTCTCAGGAAAAGATCAGGGTGGAGATTGTGATGAAAACAAATCTCTGATCGAAACGTTTGCACACCTCATGCGAGGCTCCCGCACCAATCTCCATCACGTGCGGAATCGCAGGTCAAAACATCGGCTGGAAGGTGGGGGCCAGACGCCGCTTACCGTATTTAAGGGCTACGCGACAATGAGCAATGATCTGGGGCGGAAACCGGTGGCGCTTGTAGCTGATCTTCTGTGTCTGCATCGACACCGCCTAAGACCAGATCGATGAACCAGCAACCTCAGGCCCGTTAAAGCCTCCGACTTTTAACCTGAGGCGTAACCGGCAGCCTTGAGGTAGTTACAGCACTCCTGCGAGGAGAAGAGGTCGCATATTTCCGCGAGAGAGTTAAACATGTCGGTAAATGTTCTCGCGCCGATCCTGCGCAGGTGCGCTTTGAGTTTCGAGAACGCCATCTCGATTGATGGTGTGGATGGCTCCTGCTCCAATCGGCGTCGCGATGCGCCATAATGGGATGTCATCGTCCCAACAGGAGGAGCCATCCATGTTCGAATTTAGCACAGTCGGGGTCGATCTGGCCAAGAACGTTATTCAGGTCCATGGCGTCGACGCCGACGGCAAGGCCGTATTGCGGCGCCAACTCCGGCGGAACCAGTTTCTCTCCTTTTTCGAAGGCCGCCCCGGCTGTCTGATTGGCATGGAGGCCTGCTCCGGGGCGCATCACTGGGGGCGGCGGTTGCAGGAGATGGGCCATGAGGTGCGGCTGATGCCACCGTCCTACGTGAAGCCTTACGTCAAGCGCGGCAAGACCGATGCGGCCGATGCCGAAGCGATCTGCGAGGCGGTGACGCGACCATCGATGCGGTTCGTCCCTGTGAAGAGCGAAATGGACTCCGCGGCGCTCGTTCTGCACCGGGCGCGCGACTTCCTCGTCGGACAGGTGGAGTGCCCCCACTCAAGTTCTCTAATCGCATTGGTCAAGTTCTTTGATTGTTGCCTTAGCGTGCGCCGGGTTCATGGTTCTCTCCGCGGTCGACCTCGATGGATCGCCGCATGTTGGCGTCGGATGGTCGGATCGACCTAAGTGGTCCTCGCACTTGCTTCATTGTGCAGTGCATTCAGAGGGACGGTCTGATCCGCGCCATACGTCCCGGCGGGGACGCGTCCGCTGGCTTAGTCGTGCAACTTATCCCTGATCATGCTGCCGACTGTATCCAACGGAATGGCGTGTCGGTTTTCCACATTGCGTGAAGAACCACGGCAAATTTTCGGGCGACCGCAATGCGCGCCTTTTTGAAGCCGGACACTTTCGCCAATTTCAAGCCCCAGGTCTTCAGGGGTGAAGATCGCAGGTTGCGCGTCAGCAAGGTTGTTGCCGCCTCATAGAGGTGCTTTCGGACCATCTTGTCGCCTTGCTTCGAGATGCGTCCATTTCTGCTGGTTTCACCAGATTCGTATCGTCTTGGCGTCAGCCCGAGATATGCGCCCGCACTTGATGACCTTTTGAAGCGTGATGCGTCATCGAATGCCGACACAACTGACAGCGCGGTGATGATTCCCACACCGGGTGCGGTCATAAACAGCTGGGCGGTCGGGTTCGCGCGGGCGATCGCCGCAAGCCGTGTGTCCAGAACCTTGATCTGATCGCAGACGGACGCTCTGGCGTTTATCAAGGTTTCCGCAATAATCCGCATTTCTGGCGACGCTTCCAATTCACCACAAATAATCGCACGGGCGCGCCCTGCGAAGCCGCCCACGCGCTTGCCAAACAGAACTCCAAAAGTCCGCAGAAGGCCACGGAGTTCGTTCTCGATCTTGACCCGGATGCGCACCAGCGTCTCACGCGCCGTAAGCAACGAACGGACCTGATAGCAGTCATGGCTCTTGATCCGCACTTGTTTGAACCAACCGACGCGCATGATCTGAGCCAGACCGGCCGCGTCGTTTCGATCCGTTTTTACCGGCCGCATTTTCAAGGCCGCATTGGCGTGGCGCGCATCGATACACAGGACCGGCAGTCCACGTGCCGCCAACGCATTCCACAGCCATACAGCAAGAGGGCCTGTCTCAAGGCCAACACGCGACAGGTTAGGTGCTTTGTCTCTCAGAAAGCTTGTGATCCCGTCCGGGCACGTCGCGATCGTCGTCTCTGCAATAGTGTGTAAGGTGCGGTTACTTACAGAACATCAAGTTTGGTGATCATAGCTTGTCTCTGAGAGCTTCGTAAGGCGTTTTACCCTTGTGGGCGCCATGAGGTTGGTGGAAGTTGTAAAAGCGCTCCCATTCGTCCAGCTTGGCCTCGAGATCGACATCGCCTTTATAGCTAAGCAACTGGTAGAACTCTTGGCCGTCAGACCGATGTGATCTCTCGACTTTGCCGTTCAGTTGCGGTGTTCCGCGCTTAATATAGGCATGGCGGATTCCCAGATCCTCGACATGCCAATGGAACTTGGCTTGGAACTCGTGGCCGTTGTCAGTCCTTATTTCCTTGATGCGGAAGGGGAACTTTTCGATGACGTAATCGACGAAGGCGATGGCATTTGCCTAGTTGTGCTTTTCAAAGATTTTCAGGGCACGGACGCGCGTGGCGTCGTCGATAGCAGTGTATTGGAGTCGACGGATCTTCTCACCCTTTTTTCCGATAAATGTCAGGAACTTGACATCCATCTGGATGTGATGGCCGGGGACCTGTTTGTTGTATCGCTTAGTATGCACTTTGCGCATGCGCGTTCCGCGCGGAAGCCGATTTAATCCATTGCGCCGCAACATCCGCGACACGGTGGCATCAGACATCCGAATGCCATGATAGCGCTCCAGATACCAAACGATCCGCATCGGTCCGAGATGATACGTGCGGCGAAGGTGTAGCACCTTTTCCTCGCGCTCTGGCGACGTCCTATTGGCATGGCGCTTCGGGATAGGTGGTGCGTTTACCAGCCCTGCTTCACCATGCTCGGCATAGTCTTTGCGCCATCGATAAAAGCTTGTCCTGCCGATGCCAAAGTAGCGACACGTCTTGGCGACGTGCCCAATGGCCTCAGCATATCGAAGTATCCGCAGCTTGCGCTGAATATCGCGTTGATCCTGGGTCATGAACATCTCCTTCGCTCGGAGCTCCGAGCTTAATGAAAATGTTCCGCAAGTAACGGCATTCGTACACCATTTGTCGGCAGGAACTGGGCGGTTGTGACGGATCTTGGCCGCTATCAGCGTTCCGAACCGTTGGCACCACACTCGGATGCTTTCTTACGAAACGCTTAGCGGTGCCGATCTCGCCAACGTTAGGATGTCGATGAACCCGTTCAACGAGGTCGCCGTTGAAGAGGCTATTCGGTTGAAAGAAAAAGGGCGTCGCGTCGGAGATCTTGTTTGTTTCGATCGGCGTCAAGCAAATGCAAGAAATGCTACGCACGGCGCTGACAATGTGGGCGGATCGTGCGATCTTGGTTGTGATCGCCGGTGACGCGCACCAGGATATCGAGCCGCTGGACAATCGTTGACAAAACCGGAAATAGCCTACTTTTTGACGTGAAAGTTAATTTCCCAAGAGGCGCCGCTTATGAGGACCTATCCCATTCCGTTCAATGAGGAAGCACGCCTCCGATCTCTTTTTGCCGTTCCGGGCCTGACGGAAGAGAATGACGCCGTTTTCGAAGCTATTTGCGAGGCCGCAAGGAAACTTCTTGATTGTCCCATCGCCCACATCAGTGTCGTTGAGGACGACACGCAGTGGTACAAGGCTGTCGTCGGGATAGAGCTGCACCGTATGCCCAAAGACAACAGTTTTTGCGCGCATACGATTATGTCAAACGAACCACTCGTGGTTCCTGACCTGAGCAAAGACCCGCGCTTCAAACGACACCCGATGGTCGTCAAGGGAGGCCCAGAAGCCCGGTACTATGCCGGAGTACCCTTGGTACTTTCATCGGGACATCGTTTCGGAAGTCTCTGTGGTCTCGATCTCGTCCCGCACGACGCCCCCTCGGACCAACAGATGGCTATCCTTGCGGACTTGGGCAGGGCCGTGGTCGCGGCCCTCGAAGGCGTTCCGCCGAAACCGGCGGTAAAGACAGAAGATGAATCCGCGAAGACCACTTTCATCACCTTGATAGGCCATGAGTTACGGACGCCGCTCACGATCCTGCGTGGCAGTCTGCAACTTCTCGAAGCTACCGCTGAAAGCGGCGTCAATCCGAAATTGATGAGGGCGGCGGGGAAAGCAGTCGAACACCTGATGAACCTCGTGGAAGCGGTTATAGCGTTCAGTGATGCCTCGACAGGTGAGCTGCGGCTGAACGAAAACCGTTGCGAATTGGGAGACCTTTTTGCGGAAATCGCTTACCTGCACCTACCGGGTGCCGACGGTGTCCTGAAGTCGATCACCCTTGAGGAGGGTTCATTGACACAGCAGGTCTTTCTTGATCCGAACCAGATCAAGGTTGCACTGAACGCTCTTGCCCTCAACGCGATTAATCATGGCGGTCAAGACATCACCGTCGGTGCCGGTCAGGACGCACAGGGGAATATCGAGCTCTGGGTCGCTGATAGCGGCAACCTGGGTGAGCATGTAGAACTGGCCAAGCTCTATGAACCCTTCGTGGTTGGTGGTGATATCAAACATCGGGACACGCGAGGCGGACTGGGTCTTGGCCTTCCATTAACGCGCAAGTTGGTCGAACTTCACGGTGGCGACTTTGAAGTCCGGTCCGATCCCAACTGCACAACTGCGATAATCCGATTGCCAGTCTGGCGTACAGAGCAGTTCCCGTAGAGCCATCCCGCCTGGCGATAGCTTAGGTCGTCAAGTGCGGGCGCATATCTCGGCCTGACGCCAAGACGAGACGAGACCGGCGAAACCAGTAGAAACGGACGTATCTCGAAGCTAGGCGACAAGATGGTGCGAAAGCATCTCTATGAGGCAGCGACAACCTTGCTGACGCGCAACCTGCGATCATCTCATCTGAAGACCTGGGGCTTGAAATTGGCCAAAGTGTCGGGCTTCAAAAAGGCACGCATTGCGGTCGCCCGAAAGCTTGCCGTCATTCTTCACGCAATGTGGAAAACCAACACGTCATTCCGCTGGGACCAGTCGGCAGCATAAAAAGAGGTAAGCTGCTCAACTAAACCAACGGACGCGTCCCCGCCGGGACGTATGGCGCGGATAAGGCCGTCCCTCTGAATGCACTGATCAGCGAAACAAGTGCGAGGACCACTTAGGCCGATCCGACCATCCGACGCCAACATGCGGCGACCCATGGAAGTCGACCGCGGAGAGAACCATGAACCCGGCGCGCGCGAAGGCATCAATCATAAAACTTGACCAATGCGATTAGAGAACTCCAGTGGGGGCACTCCACATAGCATCCACCATCCATTCCGGAGTGAATACTTCGCCATGATCGGCTACGCGTTTTTCCGACTTGATTAGGCTCATGGTTTATTCATGTCAGCAGGCAAAGCTTTATCCAATGGCGTATTGATTTACTTGGCGGATTGCCCGGTCGCTACCGCGTCAGCGTGTCGCTCACTCTAGCCGCTCAGCAATCCACATCTTGATCAGTGCCTGACGGGTGATGCCGAGCTTCTGGGCCTGCCGGTCCAGACCGGCGACGACCCAGGTCGGGAAATCCACGTTCACCCGCTTTGCCTCGACATTGAGGCGGCGCGCCTTTGTCCAATCGACATGGGCGGACATGTCCTCGCCCGCGTCGAAGCGTTCGTCGAATTCAGTCGCCTTCATAGTGCTCAATCTCCTGCTTGCGAGCGCGGCGCACGGAGATGATCCGCACCCGGTCGCTCCGGTATGTGTAGACAGCCGTCCAATGTCTGGCCCCGATCATGCCAACCGCCAGAAAGCGTGGCTCATCCGTGACGTTGGCAGGGGCCTCGATCAGATAAGGATCATCCCAGAGGGCCTGGGCTTCATCAAAGTCGATCCCGTGCTTTTCACGGTTCGCGGCGCTTTTGTCGGGGTCATACTCGAACTTCATAAGAGGCAATGTATGTTGAAAATGGTATAATTACTATACTTTTCAGCCGCCCTACAGTTACTAGGCAGCACACTCATTAATTCTTGTTTAGGAGCATAAGTTTGTGATTCACTCTCGCACAAAACCGGGCGGGAGAATGCAAATCGCGCGATCAGATATGAGCGATCTGGAATGGGAGTTCATCAAAGCTGTCTTGCCCAACAAAACGCGTGGCAAGAAACGGGTTGATGACCGCCGCGTGATCAACGGCATTTTCTACGTCCTGCGCACCGGCATCCCTTGGGCTGATCTACCAGAGCAATACGGCCCACCGACCACGGTCTACAACCGCTTCAACCGGTGGAGCTATGCGGGCCACTGGGACCGGATCATGGAGGCCATCGCCGACGCGCACAACGTGGACATGGTGATGGTCGATGGGACCAGCGTGCGCGCGCATCATTCTGCCACCACGCTCAAAAAAAGACCCGCGCCGCTGTTTAGGTCGCTCACGGGGCGGATTAGGAACGAAAATACATGTACTTACCAATCAGGATGGGTTGCCGATCCGATATGAATTGACGCCGGGCCAAGCCCATGACGCACCGCCGTGCAAGACGCTACTGGACAACTTGCAACCTGGACAACATGTGCTCGCGGATAAAGCATATGACGCAGACTGGATCAGGGATATGATCTGGGAACAGGGGGCTATCGACGTCATCCCTCCCAAGGCCAACCGCAAACTGCCTGCCGAATTTGATGCTGAAATCTACCGGGAACGCAACAAAATCGAGCGTTTCTTTGGCAGGCTGAAAGCATCGTTCCGCCGTATTGCAACCCGATACGAGAAGACCTCACGCAATTTCCTGTCGATGATCAAACTGGCGTCGGTCAGGCTGTGGATCGAGTTTTATGAGTCGGCTGCCTAGATTTACTCAGCTAAAAAGCGGCAACGCCGCCCGCATATCGTAAGGACATGCGGGCGGCGTTGCTGGCCAGTCAAGAGGCCTGTGCGAGTCCGTCACGCTATCACCTGAACATCGCCAGTTGCTGGGGCTCCATCCAATACCCGCGCTGACGCTTGGACGTTTCCAGTGTGACCAGAGCCGTGACGGCCTAGTCTCGTCCTCGAACCAATCCATCCGAGGGAGTGGAAAATGTCTGTCGTCATATAAAATGGGACATCAGAGCGGCTTGAACATTGGAGGCTCTGGTTCGGTTGCGTGATTGATTATGCGGCTTGTTTTTGATGTTGCAAGCGGCGCTGTCGGATCGTCAGTTTCT
>Ga0209345_10003717_pt1 | contig 15451 bp, 17 predicted proteins | sample Cruoilmetagenom7_FD_187294 | JGI IMG/M metagenome (GOLD analysis project Ga0209345, IMG submission 187294) | Oil polluted marine microbial communities from Coal Oil Point, Santa Barbara, California, USA - Sample 7 (SPAdes) (version 2) | ecosystem: Environmental > Aquatic > Marine > Oil seeps ... | reverse complement strand
AGAAAAAATCCTGGACAATAAACCTGAGTTACCCACTGATTTCCGCTAGGGAAAAGAATCAACAAGTCTAAATGGTTTGTATTTAGACTATATTTTTTCAAGAATCTGAATCAGCCAGGGAATTTGTCTTTGATCCTTTCGGCCAATGCCCTGGCGCGTTCGGATGCATCCCCAAGATACGCTTCTCCCTGCATGGCATCATTCAATTCATTAACAGACAAATATTCCTTGAAGACAGGATCGCCCACAACCAGATCCGGCAGTGGGTTGGGCTCCCCTTTCCGGACAGCAGCCCAGGCCTGGAGAGAGTGATCCCGCAGCCGTTGGTGAATTTCCTGGCGATCCGCTCCTTTTTTGCTCAACAGCATCATTACCTTTTCTGTAGCAGCAAATGGACCATACTCTGCCAGATTCTTCTCGACGGCATCCTCATATACCTGCAACCCGGACAGGATTTCAATCAGCGTGAGCAGCATCTCATCAGCACATAAAAACGCCTCTGGTAGTACAATCCTGCGATTGGCACTGTCATCCAGGGTCCGTTCTAATAGAGAATGAGCCGCATTGTCCCAGGCAGTCCGTGGGAGCTGTGCCAGGATCCTCCCCAGGGAATTTAACTTCTCAGCCTTGATCGGGTTTTGCTTAAAAGGCATAGCCGATGATCCCACCTGGTTTTTCCCAAAAGGTTCGGCCAATTCTCCCAGGACCGGCGACTGCAGCAGCCGCAGATCAAATGCCAGTTTATATAACACAGCACCTTGTCCAGCCAGCAATGAGAGCAGCTGATAATCCTGGATGCGGGGATAGGTCTGATTTACCACAGGGTAAAACGCCAGATTCAATTTCCTGGAAATTTTTTCTTGAAATGCTGGCAGATTCTCCTCTCCTAACAAGACAGCAAAAGACGCACTGGTCCCAACCGCGCCGGTGAAACCTTTTGCTTTGATCTCACCCAAAAATCTAGCCAATTCCTGGTGATATTTCAGCAGATCTTGAGCAGGTTGAGCAAGACGGTATCCCAGTGTCGTCGGCTCCGCGGGCTGTAGATGGGTAAATCCGATCAACGGGGTATCCGCCCACTCCATAATCAATCCAGCCAGGCAGATCAGAACTTCTCTGGACCGCTCCAGGATCAGCCCCAAAGCGCTCATTTGCTGCAAAACCCCTGCATTGTCCTTAATATCCATCGATGTCGCACCCAGATGCAGAATACCCCCTGCCTCAGGACATTGTTCAGCAAAGATCTTTAATTCGGCCATGAGGTCATGCTGCAGTTGGGACTCCATTTCCAGAGATCGGGATAGATCAACCTCGTCGGCTTTATTTTCCAATATCGCAGCCTGATCGCTGGATACCAGACCATACTCAACCTGAACTTCTGCCAGGGCAGCCCAAATCCTGCGCCAAAGAGTTCGTGTATTGCGCACACTCCAGACCTTCCGCATTTCATCAGATCCGTACCGCCAAGAGAAAGGAGATTGATAGATCGAATTATCCATAAACAAATTTCCCGGGGAGTGAACTCCCACTTTTTCTAATAGTAGACACAGCTACATTATAAACCCTGCCTTGCAATTCCGTTATGATACCCCCAAAGAAGCTCCTGCCAGCTCTCCAGCTCCTTTCCGGGTTGGCGAAGAAGAAGGGGTTTATGATAAAATCCACTCATTAAGGAAAATGCCGAAAGTTGAAAGAGGATATAATAAAGTGAGCTGAAAGTTCACCGGGAGGTTTGGTCTGGAAACTAGGAAGATTACCCAAAATCTGGATAAGAGATCAAAAGCCCTTGAATACCTTCAACCAGGCACCAAACTTGAAGGTAGGTATAAGATCCTGTCCACTGTAGGTCGGGGAGGAATGGGTGCTGTATATCGAGCCCAGGACCTCAGGTTTAAGGTTGAAAAAGTTGTTGCAGTTAAAGAAATGATCAACCAGGCTACAGACCCAGATATCCAGGCAACCATCGTGGAAGGGTTTGAACGGGAAGCCAACATCCTCGCCACAATCAGTCATCCCGCAATTCCCACAATTTATGACTATTTCACCCTTGGCGCCAGGTCCTACCTGGTGATGGAATTCATTGAGGGTGATAATCTTGAAATCAAACTCCAACAGCGCCGGGCTCCGTTTGGGGACGAGGAAGTGATTTCCTGGGGTATCGCACTTTGTGATGTACTGGATTACCTGCACACACACGAACCTGAACCGATCATCTTCAGGGATATCAAACCTGCCAATGTGATGATCACCCGCAGGAATCAGATCCGCCTGGTTGACTTTGGCATCGCAAAAACTTTCCAGACTGGATCAAAAGGGACTATGATCGGAACCGAGGGCTATTCTCCTCCCGAACAGTACCGGGGTGAAGCGTCTCCTCCGGTGGACATCTATGCCCTCGGTGCGACACTCCACCATTTATTAACAAACCAGGATCCCCGAACTGAGCCCCCCTTCACATTTGATGAACGCCCCATCCGGCAGGCAAACCCCAATGTTACCGTCGCCCTTGAAACCATCGTCAATACTGCGTTAATGTACAACCCGCCAGACCGGTTCGAAAGTGCCGCTATCATGCGTAAGGCCCTGATCTCTCTCGCTCAGCAAACAGGTATACTGGAAGAAGAGATTTCAGTAGCCCAGGCAACACAATTCTTTCAGGATCAAAGTCACTCTCCGATCTGGAGTTTCGTCTGCGAGGATGAAATCCGCGGTACTGCTACGTATCACGAAGGGGTTGTGTATATCGGATCCTATGACCATAATATGTATGCGTTGGCTGCTGATAACGGAAAATTTATCTGGAAATATGCCGCTGATGGAGGTATTGTCAGTAAACCAGCCATCAATGACAACAAGGTATATTTTGGCTCTACAGATCAATATGTCCATGCTGTAAGCTGCCGTGGAGGGAAAAAGGTATGGGTCCAATCCACGGAGGGAGCTATTTATTCTTCACCCGCTATCGCAGAAGGGCATCTATTCATCGGTTCTGATGATGAATATCTTCATGTGTTAAATCTTATGGCTGGGCGCGAAGCCTGGAGTGTGAACCTTGGCTCTTCTGTCAGGTCCAGTCCACTTGTGGTCAATGAGCGCGTGTTTGTTGGCAGCGATAACGGTGAAATCCAATGTTATGATTTCAGCGGCAATATCAAGTGGAGAACAGCTGCAAAACGCTCGGTAACTGGTTCTCCTCATTACAATGACAATATCATCTATATCACATCTCTTGATGGCTTGTTATATGCCATCGACGCTAAATCTGGATGGGTGATCTGGCGTTTTCGAATGGGCAACGGTTCAATTTGTACACCAACAACTCACGAAAACCACGTTTATATAGGTTCAACAGACAATACTTTCTACTGTATCAATTCAAAATCGACCAAAAAAGTATGGAGTTTTGAGACTGATAATCAGATCAACAGCTCTCCGGTCTTTTATAAAGGGGCAGTCTATTTTTGTAATGTTGACGGAATGATCTACAGTTTGCATGCAGCGAGCGGACGCTTAAGATGGAAATATCAGGCTGAGGGCCAGATCACCGGTTCACCCATCATCAATGACGACATAATTTATATTGGTGCAGCTGATAACAAATTTTACGCTTTACCAGCCTAAGAATCGAGAGAAAATGACCAATAAACTGCTCAACTCACTCAAAAAGTTCTTCCAGCCCAAATCTGTTGAACCTGAAAATGTAAATCACGAAACAGATTCTACCGTTGTGACCAAAGAGTTGGATAAGATAACTATTCCAGTCGATACAAAATCTGTTGGATACAGTTCTCCCCATATCAATGTTGGTTATGGCCTCTCCCCCGGGAAACAAAGGCCTCATAATGAAGATGCTTTCTTCACATTGACAACTTTCTTCTCATTTAATGAGAGTGAGATTCCCTTTGGTTTATATGTTGTTGCAGACGGGATGGGCGGCCATAAAAATGGCGAGATCGCTAGTGAACTGGCGATCAGAACAGTTGTTGGCACTATATTGACTGAAATTTACACGCCAATGATGGGACTGAATCCCGAACCGGGTGAATTTTCCTTCCGGGAGATCTTTTATAACGGGATTGAACAGGCCAATTCAGAGATCATCAGAAAATCCTACGGCGGCGGAACGACCGTAACAGCCATATTGATCGTCGGCGACCAGATGACCATTGCCCATGTCGGTGATAGCCGGGTATATTCAATAGCCAAGGACAGCACCATGGAAGCGCTGACCAGGGACCATTCACTGGTTAAACGTCTTCAGGAACTGGGGCAAATTACTCCAGAAGAGGCTGCAGTGCACCCCCAACGCAATGTTCTTTACAGAGCTTTGGGACAAGGAGAACCTTTTGAACCGGAGATCATATCCACCACCAGGCCTGAATCCGGATCACTGCTTGTCTGCTCTGACGGGTTATGGAGTATTGTTGGACAAGAAGGTCTGCAAACGATCATCAAATCAGGCATTAGCCCCCAGGATATTTGTGACCGCATGATCGATGCGGCAAATGATGCTGGAGGCCCGGATAATATTTCTGCAATATTAGTAGAGTTTTCATAGGTTTTAACTGAAATATGGCAGAAAAGACTGATTATTACCGCAGGCTGAACATTGGAACAGGAGCTTCAGAAGAAGCTATCAAAAAAGCCTATCGGCTTGCAGTAAGAAAAACGCATCCAGATGTAAACAAGAATGATGGGGCAACCCAGCTTTTCCTGGATATCCAGGAAGCTTATAAGATCCTGTCTGACCCAACAAAAAAAGGTGGTTACGATGAGGGCCGGGATCCAGATGATATATCATCAGGCATTCTAACCGCTATTGAATACAGCCAGGAAGCCTTAATAAGATTAGAAGAACCTCAGGTTATTTACTCCCTGGTTGATATCGTTTCCACAAAGGATGAAGAACAAAACTCCACTAATCTCCCACTAAACATTTCCCTGGTCCTGGATAATTCCACCTCCATGAAGGGAGCCCGTCTGGATATCCTGAGAGCGGCCACAAAAGAGATCATCAGCGATCTTGGAGAAGAAGATTTTATTTCTGTAATCAGCTTTAACGACAGGGCCAAGGTTTTACTTACCAGCCAAACAAAACCAAGTGAAGTCCAAGTCGAAACTGCTCTGAACGAACTGTATGCAGAAGGAGGAACGGAAATTTTCCAGGGCATCGAAGCCGGGTATGAAGAAATCAGAAAACACCCCCCTTTGAATTATGTAAACCATATCATCCTGATCACCGATGGTCACACTTACGGAGATGAAGATAACTGTATCGCCCTGGCAAATGCTGCTACTGATCAAGATATTGGAATTAGCGGATTAGGGATCGGGATCGAATGGAATGATGAGTTCGTGGATCAACTTTGTGCCTTGACCGGCGGACAATCCCTTTTCGTCCATGATCTGAAACAAGTCAAGGAATTCCTGGAACACAGCGTAGCTTCTCTAAAAGAGGCTTTTTCAAGGCGATTGACCCTTGAAATCACTCCAGCCCCTGGCGTAAAGCTGCTCTCAGCATTCAGAATCCTTCCTGAAGCTATACCTCTACCAATCCAGAAGGAATTTTCTCTGGGAATATTGAAGAAACACCAACCGCATCGGGTCTTGTTTGAATTCTTGGTTGATCCCATCCCCAAGAAAATCGATCAGGCTGTGATCGCTTCCGGAGAGTTTATTATTAAGAAAAAGATTCGGGATCAAGTAATACCTTTCACTCTGGATAGGATGCTCGACCCGGATCTCGATAATTTAGAGCCTCCTGCTCCAGAGATATTTAAGGCCATCTCACACCTGGCCTTCTATCGGCTGCAGGAAAAAGCTCAACAGGATATTGCCAGCGGCAATCCGAGTACTGCGTATCAAAGACTGCTCAACCTATCCTCCCACCTGATGGCAAAAGGGGAAGATGCTCTGGCAAAAATTGCCATGAATGAAGCAGATTATATACAATCCCACAACAACTTCAGCCCAACAGGCAAGAAGCAGCTCAAATATGGAACGATAAGGCTGCTCCTGCCGGATAAAACATGATTACCTGCAAAGTATGTAATAATCAGGAATACCACGGCGTCTTATTTTGCGGAGATTGCGGTTCGCAAGTAGCATTTATATCCGACAAGATGGTGAATACCCTGGTATACCCTAACCAAATTCGGGGACAGGAGGTCGACCTCAGTCAAACAATCCCCAAAAAATTATTGGAGGAAAGTTCCTTCATATTGTACAGTACTGAACGGGAAGAAGTGATCGATATTCCTGAACAAAATGAGTTTACCATCGGTCGTTTTGTAGAAGGACAAGTCATTACACCGGATGTTGATCTAAATCAATATGAAGCCTATGATATGGGGATTTCCCGATTGCACGCAACGATTCGGATCAATTCTGAAAAAAACAAGATCTTTATAGTCGACCTAGGATCTGCTAACGGGTCAAGCGTTAATGGTTATGAGATCCCGGCCAACTCAGAAGTGCCATTGAATCATGGTGACGTTTTATCCCTGGGCAAATTCAATATGAAAGTGATCTTGCCGCAGGATATGAAATAAGGAAGGTTCTTAATGTCAAATACAGTCATAGTCCACATCAGAAATGCGGAACCTATGCTTGCAGAAATAGATGAAATGCCGCAATTAACAGATGTGCTGATCAAACTCAGTAATCCGAGACAGAAAGACGGCAAAGACTTGATCTTTCTGGAGCGCAATGTAGTACACGTATACTGGCCTTGGGCTGAAATCAGTTTTCTGGAGATCTTGCCTGGAGATACCGCCGAAGAGGTGGTCAGCTTCATCAGGGAATAAAATTATGAGCAGTGAAAAAACAAGATACAAAATACTAGCCGTTGATGATGAACAACGCATGGTCCGTTTTATCCAATTGAACCTGGAGCAGGATGGTTTTGAGGTAGTGACTGCTTATAACGGAAAAGAAGCCCTGGAACAGGTTAGGACCCAGCTGCCGGATTTGATCCTACTGGATATTATGATGCCTGATATCAATGGTTTTGAGGTCCTCAAGAAGATCCGGGAAGTTAACAACGTTCCAGTGATCATGCTGACTGCCAAAGGTGAGGAAGATGACCGCATCCAGGGACTTGAGCTGGGCGCGGACGACTATATCACCAAACCGTTCAGTCCCCGTGAACTGGTCAGCCGGATCCGGGCAGTGCTCAGACGCACAAAATCATTCAAAGAAGACCAGGTTGACCAGATTGAAGTTGACGACAGATTAACTATCGATTTTTCCCGGCGTGAAGTTTGGGTAGAAGGCAAAAAAGTTGATCTCCGGCCAACTGAATACCGCCTCTTATATCACCTGGTCCAGAACGCTGGCTGGGTAAATACCCATGAGCAACTTCTTTCTAAAGTATGGGGTTTTGAGTACCAGGATGAGCCACATTATGTGCGCCTCTATGTCAATTATCTCAGGAAAAAATTGGAAGAAGACCCTTCCAACCCAAAATATATATTAACAGAACGGGGTGTCGGATACCGATTTGTTAATTTCCGGAGGGACCAGGAAAAAGCGGAATAATGAATCCTGACACCTCTCACGGCACTCACAAAACTTTCAGAAAATACCGGAAGATGGCCAAACCGATTTTCACGCTCATCATCAGGTCTACCTGAGAATACAGCCAATTCCTTACTAGGCAGATAAACAGGATTCCTTGCCATCCAGGACACTCTAGTATATACTCTCTTAGCTAAATACAGGAGAAACGAAATGTCCTTTCAACGAATTTTATTAGTAGATGATCATGAAGTAGTGCGATTGGGCCTGAAATCTCTTCTCAATCGTCATACAAAATTCCAGGTTGTCGCTGAAGCATCTACCGGGGATGAAGCGGTAACTAAGGCTGACCAGTACCATCCCGACGTTGTGGTTATGGATATCCGCCTTCCCGGCGGATCAGGTATTGAAGCTTGTGAAAAGATCATTGAAAAGTACCCTGATACCAGGGTGATTATGCTTACCTCATATGCTGAGGATGAAATGCTATTCTCTGCAATCCGGGCCGGCGCCTCTGGATATGTATTAAAACAGGTTGGCAGCAACGAACTGATTGATGCCATCGAAGCTGTCAGTCGCGGAGAGGCCTTACTTGACCCAGCAGTAACCCAGCGAGTATTCAAGGAAGTACGGAAAGCTGCCCGGGAAGAAGAAGCCTCGGCTTTTACTGATCTCACAGACCAGGAAAAGCACGTCCTCATTCACGTTTCTGAAGGCAAAACCAACCGAGAGATCGCCAAAACCCTCTACCTGGGTGAAGGAACAGTCAGGAATTACGTCAGCAGCATTCTCTCAAAATTGGATGTCAGCAACCGGGCTGAAGCGGCTGCCTATGCAGTGAAACACAACCTCAGGAACCACCTGGTTCATCTCACGAAAGATTAGCCGAACCGGCTCTAAAGATAAAAAAACAGAAGGGCTACCCCTTCTGTTTTTCATTTAAGGACTTTGGGCGAAATCCAGATAATTAGAGACTGCCCACCCCCTGCGGGTCGTATTTAAAGGAGCTTCAAGCTGCCACCACAAATATCCATCTCGTTCTTCAGGTCCCCCTATTACCAGGAATATCTCCCCTTCCAATCCAACATTAACGATCTCGCCCTCCAGGGAAGGGTCCCTCCGCAACCGCAGGCCTTCCCCTTCAGTATCCGAGATCTGTACATATCCGTCCACATAGATGCCGGCCACCTGTTCAACTGTCGGGGTAACAAGTGGAAAATCTGGTTGGGTCGGTACGGGGGTTGGTGTATAGGTAGGCACAGGGATGACAGTTATCACCGCCTCCCCACTGTATATGGATTGGTCTGATGGCGTCATTTGGCCTGCTGCCAAAAAACTACCTACCAACATCAAACTAGCTATTAGGACCGAACCTGCAATTACCCAGGGGTTAAGGATATCTTTCATATTTGATCTTTTGAAAATAAAGGCCGCGGCAGATCGCTGGGTACCAGGACCCTGAGCGATTGGGGGTTGATCGAAATATTAACACTTTTGGACGGTGGAATAGGTTCACCATCCAGCTGCAGGAACAGATCTTTATTCGATTTGATCTTGATCTCTTCGCAGGAATAATAACTTGTCTTTTCCGAATTTATATGCCGGCCTGCGGCCAGGTCAAGAATATGCTGAAGAGTCTCCTGCAATGTGTCACCAGAAAATAACCAGAGGTCAATTTTGCCATCATCGATCCTCGCCTTGGGGGATAGTTCTGCTATTCCTCCAGCGTAGAGATGTATATTGGTCACCAGGACAACAAGATATGTGCCGTCGATCTTTTTGCCATCAACCCAGATATTTAAATCCATTCCTGTCCAGGTGCGGGCTAGCCAGGCCGCATTGGCGGCGTACTGAGTGGATGGGAACTGCTTCTGCCAGCGAGAGCGCGGCTCAAGATGGTGGATCACAAATGCATCAAAACCCACTCCACTCCACAACAAGAAAGGAGTACCCTGGCAGATTCCTACATCCATTGTTCGGACAGTCCCGTTTAGCAGTTTCTTGACACTGCTTTCCAATGCTGTTGGATTAGTCCAGGACAAGCCAGGTAAACCAAGTTCCTGGGCCCAGACATTGGCTGTCCCGGATGGTAAGACGGATAAAGCTGTCTGGCTTCCCAATAATCCAGCAGCTGCCTTGTGGAGGGACCCATCACCACCGGCAATAAATACAGCATCGATCCCCATCACCGCAGCCCTTTTGGCTAATTTGGTAATGTGGTTCCCCCCTTTTGTCTGAACGATATCTACATCCCATCCATTGGCATGTAATACCCTCCCCGCTCTCTCCACCAGGGGTTCAGAGGGAAACTTGCCAGCCATGGGATTGTAGATTAACTGAGCTCTCATCCAAACTCCTGAAAAACTGGGATTCTCATTTACGATACTATCAAAGTTTACTCTATCCAGATATCACCGTCAATCAGATGATGGTACAATCAAACCGGCACTGGTCCACAGGAAAAATCAAAATGTCTGAGATATTAAATGACCGCTACCGGCTGGACAAAGAACTTGGGGAGGGTGGCATGGCCATCGTCTACCAGGCCACTGACCTTATGCTGGAACGGACCATTGCGGTAAAGATCCTCAGAAAAGATTTCTCTTCTTCGGCAGCTTTCCAGGAAAGATTCAAGGAAGAAGCCCGGGCTGCTGCCAATCTCACTCACCCAAACATTGTTACCGTCCATGACTTCGGTTTTGACAAAGACCGGCTCTTTATCGTCATGGAATATGTCCCCGGAACGGATCTGAAACAGATCATAAAGAATACCGGTGCCTTGCCTGTACCCCTTGCATCACGCTTATTTGTGCAAGCCTGCGCTGGTATCGGCTACGCCCACCGGGCGGGTCTGGTCCACTGTGATATCAAACCCCACAACATGCTGATCACACCAGACAATCGATTAAAGGTAACTGATTTTGGCATTGCAAGAGCTCTGGCATCGGTCAAACATGATGAACGATCTCAGGCAATCTGGGGTTCACCAGCTTACTTTTCTCCTGAACAGGCTGCCGGAAGAGCCCCTTCACCCGCCTCGGATGTGTATAGTCTGGGAATTGTTTTATTCGAGATACTAACCGGACAGCTGCCGTTCACCAATCCATCCCCGCAGGAGCTGGCTCTCTTGCACCGGACGGTAGATCCTCCTTCACCCCGGTATCTTAACCCGGAGATCTCCCCCGCCCTTGAAGAGATCATTCTAAAAGTCCTCTCCAAAGAAGCCAGTTCCCGGTACAGGACAGCAGATCAATTAGGCAGGATCGTGATCAGCTTCACTGAAACACAAGATAACAATTTTACTCCAGAACCAACTCCCGTACCGGCTGAGGATCCAACTCTCAATACCATCCTGAAGCTGGAGAATAAACATCCTGCCCGCCTGTGGCTGACCATATTGTTGGGTTTGCTTGCTCTGATTGCCGTTGGTGGCCTGATCCCCTTCTGGCTCTGGGTGTATTTCAAAATGAATTAGATCGATCGTATTCCCGGATTATTCTCAAGATGAAAGGTTGTTATGATGGTTAAAAAAGATTACCTGCTCTCACCCTCTGTTTTATCGGCTGATTTCACCCAGCTCGGGAATCAAATGAAACAGGCCGAGGAAGCCGGGGCGGATTGGTTCCATATCGACGTCATGGATGGACACTTTGTACCTAACCTCTCCATGGGACCTGCCCTGGTGAATGCTTGCCATAGGGCATCAGATCTACCCTTGGATGTACACTTGATGATCGATGAACCTGAACGCTATCTGGATAAATTTGCTACCGCTGGCGCTTCAATTCTCACTGTCCATATCGAAACCTGCCCGGACATGGAGAAAACTCAGAAAATTATCCACGATTTGGGCTGCAAAGCAGGGATCACACTCAATCCTGGTACCAGCGCGGATACAATTCAACCTTTTTTAAAGGATGTGGACCTGGTTCTGGTAATGTCGGTCAATCCTGGCTTTTCAGGACAATCATTTTTGCCTGAGGTACTCCCAAAAATTAACCAGATCAGAAAGATGCTGGACGAAATCAATCCAGATGTCCTGATAGAAGTTGATGGCGGTATCAATCCCAAAACGATTCGTCAGACTTATGATCAGGGTGCCCGAGTATTTGTGGCCGCCAGTGCGATATTCAAGCATCCCCAGGGGATCCAGGCAGGGATAGAAGCGCTGACTGAGAAATTATAGTACAAGTAAAAAATATAAAAACCCCGAGCCAAATCAGGCTCCGGGTTTTTTATCTCAAATTCTTCACAACGAAATAAGAAATTTAGTGTTACATATATTGGTTCACACTTTCGTTAATGTACGAATGCAGCGGGTGCAAAGGGTTTTACGGATCTTTTTACCATCCTCAAATACAGTGACTTGCTGCAGATTTGGTTTAAATTTTCGTTTAGTGGTCTTTTTCGACCAGGGGCGGCTTTGCCCAAACGCTGTTGTTTTTCCACAATTTTCACATTTCGCCATTGCTTGTACCCTCATTCATTGATAATTATTGAACTGTATGCTCAACAAATTAGAAATAAAAAGATCAAATCCAATGCCTTTTTACTTAGTCAAGCCCGCCAATCTTACCATACAACAGACCATTCAACAAGAGGATACCTACCTTTCCCCCCATTTTATGTTAAAATTTGGCATCTGTGAGTTATCCTGCAACTATCAATCAAAAGTATGGTGATTTCCATGACAAAAGAGAATACACCTAAGGGCGACATCCAAATATCTAAACAGGCAATCGCAACTATTGCCTTCCAGGCAGTTCAACGATCTTACGGTGTTGTCGGCCTGGCATCTAAGAACATCGCTAACGAACTCGCCCATGCCCTGGTCAAGGATCCAACCCACGGCATCGATGTTGAATACAAGAACCAAGAGATCAATATTGATATTTACATTATCATTGAATATGGCACCCGGATAAAATCTGTCGCCGCCAGCGTTGCCAATACTGTGCGCTATCAGGTTGAAAGATCCTTGGGACTTCCTGTGAATGAAATCAATATCCATGTTCAAGGCCTGCGCATCAGCAACGGCGAATAAAACTCGGAAACAGGATTGATCCCTTTAGGAGTACAGTGGTATGAGTGAAGAACAATCGGTAACCAATAATAAGTCAATTGATGGCGTTCAATATAAAGAATTAATGAATGCTGGTTTGACCTGGCTTCAGACCAACCAGGAATCAGTTAACGCATTAAACGTCTTTCCTGTTCCTGATGGTGACACCGGTACGAATATGGTGCTAACACTCCAGGCAGCTTATAACGAGATTTCCAATTCTTCTGAAAAAAGTGTGGGGGCTTTAGCAGAAAAACTCGCTCATGGAGCATTAATGGGCGCCCGGGGCAACTCGGGTGTGATCCTGTCCCAGATCTGGCGAGGTTTTTCCAAGGGCCTTGAAAAATGTGAGACTATTAGTGGAAAATGCCTTGTAGAGGGATTAAAGCAGGCCAGAGATACCGCCTACAAAGGTGTTGTCCGCCCTGTAGAAGGCACCATCCTCACAGTGTGTAAAGACATGGCCATCGCAGCTGAAAACAGTTTGAATGATACAGAAGACCCCTACCAGATCCTTAGGATCATAACTGACGCAGCCCAGGTTTCGGTGGAATACACTCCTGAACTCCTGGATGTGCTTAAAGAGGCTGGAGTTGTTGATGCCGGCGGCAAGGGATTGATGCACATCTTCGAAGGCATGGTGCGTTTCATTGACGGAGAACCTCTGGATATAGAACCCGTCCACGTCCAACCTCTTTCGGTGATCGGTCAGCAGGAAGCGTTGAACAGTGCGGAACCCGGCCAGGATTATGAGGTCATTGTCGATTTTCAACCTGACCAACCTTTAGTACTGGAAAACTATTACGAAGATCTTGAAAAGATCGGTACTTCCATTCAGGTAGGAGAAGGGGATGGCATCTACCGAATGCATATTCATGTGCCAACGGAAAAACGCTACGAACCCATTGATTACACAATGACCCTGGGTACAATCACAAAAGTCCACATCGAGAATTTGATGATCCAGGTAGATTCTCCGACTGGGGCTCAGCCTGAAGAACCCCTCAAGCTAGCCAAGGTAGGACCTGATGATCTTGGGGTGGTCACCATCTCTCCCGGATCAGGATTTTCACGAATATTCGCAAGCCTTGGAGCAGCAGCAATCGTTGAAGGCGGCCAGACCATGAATCCCAGCACCCAGGAGATCCTGGCTGCATTCGAAGACCTCCCAACCGATAAGATCATCATCCTCCCAAATAATAAAAATATCATGATGGCGGCAAAATCCGCTGCTGAAGTCTCGGTGAAACAGGTGGAAGTGATTCCCTCAGTTACCGTTCCCCAGGGATTAGCTGCCATGCTGCGTTTGATTCCCGGTCAGGAAATAACTGATGTTGCCAAAGATATGAATTCGGCCATCAACGATATTGAAAGTGGAGAGATCACCACAGCCGTCAGGGATGTGGAAATCGACGGGATTGACGTCAAGGAAGGGGAGATCATCTCTCTCCATAACGGCAAATTGGTTGGCTCCAATAAATCATTGGAAGATGGCTGCCTGATCTTCCTGGAAAAAGCTAAAGCAGAAGACCTTGAATTAATCACTATGTTCCATGGTGAAAACATCTCAAGGGAAGCTGCCGAGAAAATGACAGAATTCATCCAGGAGAAATATCCTGATCAGGAAGTAGAATTACAATATGGGGGTCAGCCCCATTACCAATTCATTTTCTCGATCGAATAAAAAGAAATTCGGTCTTGTGTCGCTCACCGGCGGACTTATTCATAAGCTCCGCCGTTTTTATAATCAGGAGAGAGATCCTTGTCCACAGCCATTGTCACTGATAGCACTTCCGATATCCCCTCTGATTTAAGGGAAGAATTGAGCATCTTCCAGATCCCGGTCGATCTGACCCTGGAAGATAAAACCTACCTGGACGGATTCGATCTCTCCAGGAACGATTTTTATACTCGTCTTCCGACCTTGAAGAAATTACCTACCACGGCAGCGCCGTCCTCGGGCAGATTTCAGCGTTTGTATGAGCAAATATTTGATGAAGGCTACACCAATATCATCTCCATACATGCAGCGAGCGCGCTAAGCGGTATATATAATGCCGCCAGGCTGGCCTCACTGGAATTCGAACAAATCATAAAAGTCATTGATAGCGAGCAGCTCAGCCTGGGTCTAGGTTTCCAGGCCATCCAGGCTGCTAAGATGGTTCAGCAAAAGTTACCTCTGAACGAGATCCTGAACGCAATTCAATCCGTTAAGACTAAAGTTCATGTTTTTGCCTTACTGGATACTTTCGAGTACATTCACCGCAGCGGGAGAGTCTCCTGGGCCAAAGCTCGCCTGGGATCGTTATTGAATATCAAACCAATCGTTGAGCTGAAAAATGGACAGGTATACAATCGGGGACTGGCCCGTGCCAGGTCGAAAGGAATCCAGTTCCTGGGGGAAACCATCAGGAAATTGGGCACACTGGAATACCTTTCTGTGATGCATACAAATGCGCTGGAAACAGGAAAGAGATTCATTGAAGAATTTTCTCCTCTGGAAATTCCTGAACCTCTGCTTGTAAATGTCACCACTATCATTGGCACACATGTCGGTCCTAATGGGATTGGTTTTGCAGCGGTGGTAAAATAACTCTAATGAAACCTTCAATACAGAAATTACGAAAATTCTTCCGTTTAGAATCTGAGCGGGGGTATGATAACAAGGCGGTTATGGGTGGACTTTCAAATATCCTCTCCGCCTGGGAAATGGAAGCCAGAGAAGATCAATTATCGGAACAGATCATCCAGGCTGTGATAAGCCGGTTGCGTGATTATCACCATCTGAGTGTAGACTCCCGAGAAGTAGCAATAAAAGGAATCTGGCAGCGCGTTACCAGGGAAATAGGGGGAGAAAGTAAAACCGGGAAA
>Ga0209345_10003716_pt1 | contig 15462 bp, 11 predicted proteins | sample Cruoilmetagenom7_FD_187294 | JGI IMG/M metagenome (GOLD analysis project Ga0209345, IMG submission 187294) | Oil polluted marine microbial communities from Coal Oil Point, Santa Barbara, California, USA - Sample 7 (SPAdes) (version 2) | ecosystem: Environmental > Aquatic > Marine > Oil seeps ... | reverse complement strand
ATTAAATAATTGAAAATAATATTGCTAAATTTAAAAATCATATGTATTTGCACCATAAAATGATTTTTTTAAAATCACCTGAATAGTCATATGTAACACATTCATTGGCTTTTTTTGTATCGCTTACACGAATTATAAACTCATTTTTTATATGTAAATGAGAATATGCCAAGATTAACGTTCTTCACTAAAATTCATTAATGGAATACAGTAACAGGGAGCTAAAATCATTTTCTCATTAGAGCTGGGCACAAGTAATCTAGAGCATGAAAAAGCAATTGTGACTAGCCTAATGGGATAATTAAATCTTAAAAAAGGCACATCCATCTTTGATACTGATTGTAACATTTCGCATCGCTAGACTTCCAAATCTAAATTTAACTTTACATTTTGGTTTTGTTTAATTATTGAAGAAAAAACAAGTAAAACCTTGAGCGGATAAAGAAAAACTTAATGCAGTCAAGAGATTATTTTCCAATATTAACAAGCTTGGAATTTTAAAGCACTTGAAAAAGTGCATTAATCTTTTGAGTGCTTTGCTAGAGCTGGCTGTGGTTTTTCAACGTCAGGTACAACATTTATTAGCAAAACAAGTTGACACTTTTCAAATAGTTCGAGCTACTCAAAAGAATTTACATAAATTTTATCAACAAATCTCGATTCATTTATAGTTGGGCTAAAGCTACCGAACATATCTCTCCTTGGCATCGGCCATGGAGAGGTTTTAGATGGTCGAAAATCAGTCTGTAATGCTATCACTCTAAAAATAGGAACTGAGAGTTGGGTAGTAACAGGGTCCCTTATAAAAGATTTCTGAACAAAAATATAAGTTCCATCAGGTTGTAATACATGTGTATTTAAATCCTGTTCCATTGCGTAATGTAGTAGATCAACCTCTGGATTATCTCGATAAAAGGCTGGAACTGAAAAATCTGTAATTATTCCATTATTGAGATCATATTCATAAATTACTCTTTGAGTATTTGCAACCCCAGAAGTCCAATCTTTTAATTTCTTGAAGCCTCTTCCTAAAATATTTCCATTATCTAATACAATCCAATGTCCCAGTTCCCCATATAGAATAGGAAAAATGTGAAATGGATCAGCGTCTATTTGAAAATTATAGCTTGAAATTAAGCCATTTTCTATTATTCTATGATTTCTATGATCAGAAGTGCATGGATTAATCCAATATTGTTCACTTAATACAATTGGGTAAGAGGTACATGTTAGAATATAGGACTCTGTACCATTATTATCTATATACATTAATTGAGAAGCACCATTTTGATTTCGCCAACGAGTTATAACTCCGTTATCAAGAGATGGGAAATTAGAATTATTTGGTTCTCCTTTTAACAAAGTACTTCCTAAAATCTCTCCAGATGAACTAATTCTTGTTGCGTTGTGAGTTTTCTTATCTCCTCTTGAGTCAGATTGCAAATTACCAATACTAAAGATGATTCCTTCACCTGAAATTTTAGAGGAATTATATTTTGAAATCAAAGGAACCTCAGTTCTCCATTTTAAAACTCCATCCTTTGTAATAGCATCAATAAAGCTTTTTTCAACTCCTTGACTTACAAATACATTATAAGTTATAAGAATAAGATTATCTTTAGTTTGAAGAATCGGATGATTTAATGTGTATCTACCCTCTGGCATATATTCCCAAGCTAGATTACCATTCATATCATATGCAATAATAGAATTATTAATATTTCCAGGAATGATCAATCCGCTATTCGTTAGAATTAAATTTCCTGCTGCGCCTATAGCATCTTTTTTCCAAGCCAGTGTTCCATCCGAGTTTATGGCATGAATTACATTATCTGTCCTAATAATACTCATTCCACTTGAAGAAACAACAAGGTTAGAAATAGTTCCTCCAGCTCCATCAAAATAACTCCATTTTATAGAAGCTTCTGTTTGCACCTCTACTATTTTAGTTGTTCTCGCTCCTAAGTTATCAATCGCAGTTATGTTCACTGAATACTGACCTAAGTCGTGATAATCATGTTGAAATAATCCATAAGATCTTACTGTATTACCACTCATGATCTTTGAATCTCCATCACCAAAGTCTATTTCCCAGTCATATATGCCGCCATCAGGGTCATAACTCTCCCTAATATCAAACCAACATCTTTGACCTCCACACCCATATTGAAGCTCAATTACTGGTGGGTTTGTATGCACAACAATGTTAATAACTTCCTCAATTGAAGTTGAGCTTCCACTATTATCAGTTATGGTAAGTCTGACTGTATATTCCCCAGACACTCCATATGAATATTCTGAAATTGCTTCTGAACTTTCATTATTATCACCAAAATCCCAATGAAACCCAATTACTTCACCATCAGGATCTATACTCGAAGTAGCATCAAATGTACAAACTAATTCATTGCAACTAAAATCAATAACAGGGACTGGGGGTTGATTCGCATTAGAGTTTAATTCTGTATGAAGAGTATATAGCCCTCTTGATTTCATATCAAAACCATTCACTGAAATCCAATAAGTTCCGGCACTGAGGTAAGTATAAATCAAAAAATTATTATTTGCCCCAGTATCATTATCTTTACTTACTAAGGTGCCATCATCTTTCCAAAGTGTACCTAAAGTATCAACATCTCCCGTTGAAAACACACTGAAAAAACCATCAGTAGGAACTCTCACTTCAAACCAATCAATATCCGCGTCAACTCCTAAACTTGCATTAACAGGAGTGTTTATTTGGACAGTCTTTGCATTAGATGGAAAGTTTGGCTCATCGTCTGTGTGACGACGAATCATTCGGAAATCTACAGCCCCTGCAGGCCCTGTAATCCCAGGTGGATTTGCAAATACACTGTAATAAGTATTATTAACATTTGGCAAATAATAAGTTACAAAACCATTTAGTCGTTGTGACTGTGGCCTATTTCCCGTGTGGTCAATGACATTTATATAAGAACTAGCCCAAGGTTTTGCAGTTATGATGACATCAGAATTAGCTGTATGATAAAAAGCCATATAGTCAATATCGCCAGGGAAGTTTGTATGAGCCCTAATATCAGTATCAACAGCTCGTGGAGGCATAAAATAACCAAAATCAGAACGACAACCATAACTAGAATTACAACTAGTACTTTGTAATTTCTGTCCTATTGGCGAGGCTGTTTCAATCGAATCCCCTAGGTCGTCTAAGACTTCAATATTAACGTGGATCTGAGCATCAAGTTGAGTGTTTGAACTGCGTACAAAAAAATACCATTTACGACTATCTTCAACTATTTTAGAAATAATACTACTATCATATCCTGAGCCAACTGTACCATGATTTTCATACATGTTAATTGGGGTTGGATCTGGGTTTCTAAATGTTGTCTTTGATATAACTTGAAGGCTATCAAAAGGGTTTACATTAGAAGATAAATAATCAAATTGTATCTCATAACGATAAGCCCAAAGTGCTTCTCTAGTATACGTTGTGCACCCCGGCCTCATAGTAACAAATCGAACAATAGGTCCTAAAGGAAATTCATCACCACTAGTACTGCAATCACTGGGAAATGATATATATGGTAAAGATTCTGGTGACTGGGTAGTTGTTGATGATCCATAGATGAATTGTACTCCAGATAAATCGTCAGAGTTTAATTCAGAACCATTGTTAACAGCTGCCATCATCGCATCACCTTCTGTGGTCCCTGCAATACATGAGTCAACATCACAAGAATGTCCAAGGCCTAATGTATGACCCAATTCATGTTGTAGAGTTTTAATAAATAATTCGGGTTCACATTGCTTCAAACCATCAGCAATTTGCATACTCACAGTGCCAATAGTTTGATACTCTAATCCTTGAAACATGTGTGTACCACTGGGTATGACAGATGCCCTCCCAAGAACACCTCCAGTACTATTACAAACATTTGGTAGAGAACCTGAACCGGATGTAGTAATAATAGATGGGGAACCAAATTGATATTGTAAGTTAATATTTGTTGGAGTATTAGGTGTATTCCATGTTGACATTGCAGTATTTAGCGAAGGAATACTAGAAGTGTCATCAATGTCCCATGTTACACTTTGATTGTTATCAAATTTATCCCATCTTATGGGACTATTTCCTATGTATGACCATTTTTCAGAAGGTATATCAATTGGCTTTAAGAAATAGCTTTCATCATATTGTTGTCCTATGCTCATTGCAATTAACCAAGATTGGAATTTAGTCAAATGACGTGGTAATAAGAAAGAATTATTGTCATTATCAAGTTTTATATCAGGTTGATGCACTCTGATTAATAACTTTTGTCCTTTAATTTCTTGAGTGTGAAAAATACCTAATGAATCATGGGTTGGTACAAAAAACTTTTTCTTATTAAGAAATATTAACAATTCATCATCAATAGATGGATGTGTCATACCGAAATAAAACCTATGATCTTTAATCGGTGAAGGCGATCCAGGGATTTCTATTTGAATTGTTTTATCTGTTTCCCCCTTAAATGACTTATTAACAGTAGCAGTATAAATTGTAGATAACTTGCCAATTTTAAAATATAATATCTTTACACTTACTACTGCATCACTATCATTCCAAAGTTGTTTATCTGTTGGTATTTTATACGATATTGCAGATACGTTCGTTACAAAACAACTAGCTATTATGCTGATTATCAATATGAATTTTATTCTTTCCTTCATCTTTAACTCCTAAACTTCGCAAGCACCCTTTACCTTATAATTACTATATCATCTTTGAAGGCAGAGAAATTTTATTTTATTCGAAATATAGTTTCTTATAAAATATACTAATCAATATTTATTGTCAATATATTCACATGATCTTATCCAGTATAGTAAGAGGCTGAAGGAAAGTTCTGTTAATTTAATTCTCTTTTATTCTCACGAATATAATAACAACTTCAACATTCAGTATTATAAGAAAAAAAAGATAAGTACAAACATTTCCCCAAAAGAACAGAACACAATTAATTAGAGTAAGCGCTTTCCCTAGCGTTTAAATACGTATTAGCCTACCAACAACCAGGGGCTTACTGCCCCATCACATTACAATAATTATTTTAAAAATAGTATATTTAGGGTTTTGTAAAAAACCGATACGATTTTGAAATTAATTTTTTCCATGCTCCCCCCGTGGCTCAGCCGCCTGGGCAGGGTTTAACGCGGCGCACTTTTTTAGTGCTGAACATTAAAACCTTTAAACCAATTTTGGAGCAAAAAAAATGAAAAACAACGAATTTATTAAAGAATTAAATAAAGAAAATAACTTTGATATTGTAGTGAATACTGCATTAAAAATTATCGAGAATGTAATTAATGAAAAAGGAAACACTTATTTCACATCTGAAGAAATGGTTAATAAATACTTGATTCTGAATTTTAAAAATTATGAAAATGAAGTTTTTAGCTGTCTTTTCTTAGATAACAAACACAGGTTAATTGCATTTGAGGAAGTTTTTAAAGGCACAATAAATCAATCTCAGGTTTATCCTAGAGTAATAGTTCAGAAAGCCCTAAAACATAATGCAGCTGCTGTTATTTTTGCTCATAATCATCCAAGTGGAGATTTGACTCCTAGCGAATCAGATAAGTTAATTACTAGAAAATTAATTGAGATATTGAATGTGATTGATGTTCGAGTTCTCGACCATTTCATTGTTTGTCCACAAGATACGTATTCTATGGCTCAACATGGTGAGATGTAATAAAGAATAAAATCAATCAATGGTTACAGCCCCATTGGGGCTGTATACTCAGATCTTAAACAATGACGTTTCTATAAGTCTATTTAATAGATGGAGCTAATAATACTGAGTGATTAAAAATCAAAAATTTTCACGAAAATTTATTGATCCTGAATTCGTTCACCCCACTTTTCAGGATATTAAAAAATTAAGAAAAATTTACTGGCTGGAGCCAGTCAGTAGTGGCAGGTATTGTAAGTGTCAGCTATAAAGCAGGGAAAGGCGCCACTACAATTAGAAAGTGGTGCTCTGATCTCAAGGCTTCTAAAGAAGCCAGAAAATTCCTTATGCAGCATGGATGCTTTTGTTGATTTCAGCGAGTGATGTGAACCAAAGCAAATTTAATTTATTGAATTAAGAATAGTATTAGCTTATTATAAATTCTGATTAACTACTTCAAGGATACAAATCATGAATAAAATAGTTTTACTTTTAATGGTTCTTTCTTTCAATGTTTATTCTAAAGTCCCTAAGCAGTTTTGGGTTACCTGCTTTTCTGATAATGCAAAAACAGTCGTTTATACTCCCATGATCAGTAATATTCAAGGCTGGGTTTCCCAAAATCCAGTAATTGTAGAAGTGCAAAATTTGTCGGAGCAAGAAAATAGAGATGCTGTTCTTAAAAGCACTAAAAATTTCTGGGCAGCAACCCGCCAGTTAGAAACAGAAGAGTATTCAGATTTATTATGCACCCTTGATTCTTCAGAAACTATTCAATGGGGTGATGGGCGTTCATCTATACCAGCAAGGGACATGGCTAAAAGGAAAGGTTATAAAGCTAGACCTCTTTCCATTTCTGACAGTTATTCAAAAGATTGGAAAAAAAATGACTTTGAAAATCAAATCAGAATAAATACTGAAAATGCCAACAGGAAAAAATATAAGACGAGCACTTTGAAAATAGATACACCATAATTCATGTTAATATCTAAATCTGGTACAAGCATCGATTAAAGATACCTGTACCAATTCCAACATACCATTAGCTTTTTTTTGGTCGTTTTCTGTAAGTGCGCTTAACATAACGATGTTCTTCAGGGACTGCATCTGATGCAGTGACTTCTATCGTTAATCCGAGTTTTTCATAGGAATCTAGCGATGTATTAATTTCCTGTTTTAAAGTTTCTAAATTTTCAATACTGTGTATATGCGTATCTGCTTGTTGAAGAAAATCTAGCAGAAGCCTATAATCATTTGAGAGTAATAGTTGTAATTTCTCCTTTGTCATTAGGTCTGAACCATGTCGTTCAAACAATTTATGTAATTCCTTTAAAATTTTCTCTTTCATTTTTACCTCTTAATATATAACTTTTTACATCTTTATTTTTTGAGTAGATGTAATTTATACTCACTTTTCTTCAAAATATGGCGTAGCTCGACCTACCCAATAATCTCCCCGATAGGAATACAAAGCCATATGTTGTTTTAACTCACCTAATTCATAGGGTTCTATAACACTTTGCATCTTTCGACTTGATGTCGGTGTTCCCTGACTAACCGATACACTGGTCACTTCTTGAGTACCAACTTTGGTGGCAAAATACTCCCTAGTTGCATTGTCGTTAACTCTAAATAAAATATTGAGGTCGCAAGCCGCCAAAACAATATTAGCTCCCTGTCCTGGCGCACTGCCGTACTTATTCATCTGCTCAATTGACTGCCAGTACAACCATGTTGGTAGGTTTCGAGATCGCATGGTGTTGAGCTTACCTGTTAGATCATGGACAACCTCAGCATTACCAATCTCATCCAACATCATAAGAACGGGCCTTTTGTTTTGGTTGTTCATTATCATATAACGCAAAAGATGACCAACCATCACGCTAAAAAAGCGGGAGGTTGTAGCTTGATGAACCTCTTCGAATTGAAGGAACAGAGCTGTTTTTGGTTTGAGCAGCTCGCTCAATGAAAACCCTTGAGAACTGAGACTCTCTCTGATTGAAGGTAAGCGTAAAAATCTTAAATTAGCAGAAAATGTTGCAAAGGCAGAACCTAATAGCCGTTCATTCTCTCCCATTATTGCTAGACCATTGGCAATAGCTCTGCTTTCTTCTGAATTAGAATGACTTAGTTTAGTTAATAATTCCTTCATTGTTTTTGCTTGTACAATGAAGTCGTATACTTCAGATAAAGACGGCTCTGGATTAGGGTTCTTCTTGGTTGGTTTTTTTATGTGCAGAATGATAGCATTCAGCAAATCACGAGCTGTCTCAGCGAATACAGGGCTACTGCTTTCATTTCCTATAAAGGCATTGGCTAATTCACTAATGGCTTCTAGTGAATCTAGATCTCCTAGAAAATTGTATTGATGTTTTACATTTGTTGGATTATATACAATTACTCTGTAACCTTCTGCTTTAAGTCTCTTAATGGTTTTCGCCATAATCTCTGGCTTTATATCCAAACAAATAAAACTATTGCCTGTCATTATCCAATTATATATCTGATTAATTAAGAATGTCGTTTTTCCCGTGCCTGGAGGGCCAATTACACATGCCCGATCGCCATGACCAATGAATAGCTTCTTTCTCCCTATTCGACCAATAAATATTGAATGTGGTTTGAATTTGAGAATTTTTGACATCTTTCGACGAATGGATCCGCCCGTCAAAATTTTTGGTTTAATTACTTTTGCTATTGGGCTAGAAAGCCCGAAAAATTCAAAAATTTCATCTAACATAATAACACCTTTGATTTCAAAGGTGTTATTAGCCTACTTTTATTACCCGAGTTTAAATAACTCAATATATAAATTCTAATATTTATAACAAAATTTTCCATTAATTTCATAATCATATTTCTACTTATTTAGATCCAATATATGTTGCTGTAATGTCTTGCCTATTCTCTCCATGCCCCATTTCTTGATTGACTTTCTTTGCTGCTGCATCCCATCGTTTTTTTTCTTCAACTGAAAGGTCGTTATACTTTGCCCCTCCAGCATGAGGAGCTTTTATTCCTTTCGATATCATTTCAAATCTTTTTTGCGCCCAAGTATGGCGCAACCCATGCCCAGCAATCTCTTGATTAAACCGAGCTTGGTTATACGAACGATAATATGATTTGAATTTTTTGGTTTTCGGAATCATAGAAATCTCTTTATTCCCTGTTTGAAATTTCTTAATCATTGACAAAAGAGCTACTTGTTTTGTTGTTACAATCTCAATTGTCCTTGGACGACCACCTTTGCACCATGAACCTTTAAGTTCAATAAATTTATTTCCTTTTTTGGTTGCATAAGAATATGAAAACTTACAAGCTTCCTCAGTCCTTAATCCAAACTCTGATCGTAATAAAGTAACTAATTTTTCCCTTGTAGAAAGTTCGTTTATTTTTCTATAATCAATTTCTTTAGCTTTAGAAACCCCATAATTTGGATTGTTTTTCCTTAATCCACATCCAATATTTTTATTACTTGGTATACCATTCAATTTTCCAACTTTTCCAGCTAACCATCTAATATCCACCATTCTATTTGCAATCGTCCGATGAGAAAGATTTTGTTCTCTCCAATTATCTACTAGTCTATTCACTTCTTTTTTTCCTATTTTGTGTATATTCCATCGTTTACCATAACCCCTTTCTTGAAGCTGTAGTATACAACGCATCAAGTTATTAAATCGTGATTTTTGTCGATCTGGAGAACCATCGCGATTGTATTTCATCACCTGTTTTATTTGAAATTCAGTCTTATGTGTTTTTGCCATTTTTGTTTTTACTTTTGTTTAAAGTTAAATGCGAATAACTAGCTAAAACATATCCATCAGAAACAAATATATTAAATGGCTAAATTGATTTTTTAAACAAAAATCATTTGTACTATCTCGTAAATTTCTTCACGTATTATTGTGCAATTTTACTCCTTGCAACCGTTATTGATACAAGGCTAATACTTCATTCACTTCTTCGCACAAGTGATGAAATAGTAGCTTAATATCACTCATAAGATGTGATGTGGCAAATCTAGGATTTGCGTTTTTAATGCCTGCGTTTTTTGTCTGCTAAGGCTTAATCGACAACAACTTAAAGTATAAAGTTGTCACTAAAAAACTGTGTGTCACTTTGTTTGAGACTGCTAAATCTATATCTATCAACCTTCAAAGTGATGATTTCGTCCCGTCACTCGGCATAACTCCGAGAGACGGGACTAATAGATGTATGTATGTAGCTCCCCTATTAAGGGGAGCTACATACATACATCTATTAGTTTAGCTATCAATTCCATTTGTTCTTACCGCGTTTTGGCCATCAAGCTTACCAAAATCCAAAGATTCAATATTACTATCAAGCAAGCCATTAAGGGCTGTTCTAATATTAATCTTTGTTAACTTGTAATCACCTAATGAGCTATCATCAATCATATTCCTTGTTAGATCAGACCAAGTCATTGCCTTGTTGCAATTATTTTGGATGTAGTCATGTACTACACCTCTGATTCCGTTTGGTTTATTTGTCTCTTGTTCTGACTGATAATCTATTGATGACAACACTAATGAATTAATTGTCTTGTTATTGTTATCACCAATCAGAATACTCTTCAGCTCAAATTGCATTGGGGAAGGTGAGTCAGAATCTTTGATCTTTTCTGCGTGTAATGTGCAATGTAATTTATTCTTAGATTCAAGCCTATATACAAAGTCAACATCTGATTCCAAGGCATTGCTTCCTCGTATAACTTTACTTTTATTTGTGTGATGTACGATTAAACAAGTCGTGTTATAGTTTTGTCTTATAGTTTCAATCTGATCCAAAAACTCACCCATATCTTTAGAGTGGTTTTCATCTCCATTACCAAAGCATTTTCGCAATGTATCGAATACAATTAATTTAATTGGTTGTGTAATTTGATTAAGCTGATGTTTAAATATACTTAATTCTGAATTATTAAGAATTGCTACTCTTTGATTACTTGCGATGAAAGGAATTTCACTGCCATAATTAATTTTTTTATTCTTAATCCAAGCTTTGATACGTTTTTGTAGGCCATGATTTCCTTCACCAGCAACATAAACCACCAAACCTTGACTGACTTCATGATTGTGCCAGTTTTGACCACTAGCTATAGAAAGACACCAGTCCAGCGCAAGAAAAGTCTTAAATGTGCCTGATGGGCCATACAATACTCCAGTAGTCTCTTTCTCAAAATAGTCTTCAATCAACCAGTTTGTCTCTATATTTAAATTTAAAATTTCTTTCATGTTATATAACCTGAGTTGATGAAGACGTTTAGTTGAGCTAGCGTTATAAGGATCTGACTTGGCTGAGCTGCTGTACCCTTGGATTTCATCATTCATTTGAGTACCCCAAGTAATTTATTAATGAAGATAAACCAAAACTGATTAATACTTTTAACTGTGAGGAGAATTTATTGAGTTTTAAAGGGATTAAATTACTATGCATTATCGCGTTCCTCAATTCGCTTTTTTATAAAAGCATCAATTTCAGATTTCGGATAGGCCACAGATTGTGGGCCTAATTTGATCGGGGGGTTTAACAGACCAGCTTTAACCAATCTATCTAATGTGGATCTTGAGCAATCTAATATTTCGCAGACTGTTTTAGGTCTGTATATTGTATCTTGATACATCTTGAAGTTCCTTGCTATAAAGTTACTTCATTTTAATTATCAAGAATAATATTAAAAGGGGAAAAACATATTATGCTTTTCCCCCTATAATAAAATTTTATTTACTTTTGCTAGAAAAAGACCTGTATTTCAAAGAGGCTTTCGCTTGAGATTCTATTGATTTTAAACCATCCCCTTGAAAATTAAAGTTTTCCTTTATTAGTTCCATTGTTTTATCCAGAAGGGTTTTGATGCAATCGTTTTGTTTATCACAAAACAAGATATCTGCCATTGTGCTTCTTGTATATCTTTTATTTGATAGTGTTGCCCAAAATGTTAAATCAAAAAACTCAAATACTCTGTAATTTACGAACTTATTTATTAATGTATTTGAATGTTCCAATTTTGCTTTTTTGTTAACTAAAATACTGTCCTTTCTATTTTCTATATTCAGTTCTTTTCTTAGTGAAACAACAAGTTTTTCAAAGCTATCCTTTAATGTATTATTTGATTCAGTTAAATCTATTCTTATATCTACTATTTTTTCATTATCTGGAGGATTTATAGTGAATAAATAGTCATGGATAAAATTCCTATTAGTTTTAGTTAATTCTTCAATTTCATCTAATATATTTAAATCATAACTATGGAAAAATTCATCCCCATATTCAGGTTCAATTTTTCTAGCCAATTTAACTATTTCAACTTCAGAATTATTTATTTTTTTATCATTTACACTTCTTGTATATCCCAAAAATTCTGGCTTATTCTCAATTATATAATTTATTCTTTCTACTTCCTTATTCACTTCCCAATATGCCAATGGATGTAATCCAGGCAAGTGGAGTTTTTTCCTAGTCATCCCTAATAATGCAGGGCGTCTTAGGTCATCACAAAAAAAATCCCTTTCTTTTTTATCACTAATAATAATTGCATTATCTGTAACTTCTTTAAAACTTTTTTTATAAACTGTAGGATTATAAAAATCAAAATAATCATCTGAAGGTTCTAAATATTTAAATATCGAATCTTCTGAATCATAAAATTCATCAAATGATAAATTATAACTAGATTCTACCATCGATTCTTTTGGTCTAAACAACCACAACCGTGTTGTTATATTCGAATACAAATCGTACAAGTCCATATTTTTATACAATAAGTCATATTTGCTTTTATCATACCAACTAGGTATATTATCGATTGAATTAATTTTTTTCATTGTTTACTCCTTAAGTTAAACTTAACTATACCGCAGTGACAATGAAATTAGGAGTTGTCTTGCAACAATGAATTATTTTGATTTATTTTTTAATTATTAACTTTCTTGAATGGTATTATCTGTCCATTTGAATTATTTATAAAATCACTCCAAAACTGCATCATCTTGATTCTATCTGGTAAATACTCTGCTTTGTTATAACTAGCCTCTACTTTATTTTTAACTTCGTGGCTTAGTTGTTTTTCAACTACGTGTCTTTGAAACCCTAATTCTCGAAGTGTTGTACTTGCAAGATGTCTGAAACCATGAACTGTCGTTCTGCCTTTCCAACCAAGCCTATATAACGCAAAAAGCATAGCATTTTCTGAAAACGGCTTAGTTTCAGGCTGTTTGATTGATGCAAAAATATATTTGTGTTTCCCAGTAAGTTTCTGTAAGTCTTTCAATGCGTCGTAAACTGTTTTACTCATTGGAACCACATGTTCTCGTTTCATTTTCATAAGTTCTTTTGGAACTGTCAAAAGACTGTTTTCAAAATCGATACAATTCCATGTTAAGAAGCGAATTTCACTAGTTCTTAGAAATGTGTGTAATGCAATTATCAATCCCGTTTTTGTTGTTGGATCAGCCTGAAGAGAATTAACACTATTAACTAACTCTGGAAGCTCATCAACAGTGATATGTGCAAAATTCTTTGATTTGTGTTCTTTTAAAAGTATTTCTAAACCTTCAACCGGATTGTTAACAATTAGCTCTTGAGCTTTAGCGAATATGAAAATATTGCTGCATCTTTGTTTTATCTTACTAAGATGTTCTAAAGCGCCTCTACTCTCAATTCTTTGTAAAACCTTCAGAACTTTAGTAGATGTAATACTATCTATTGGATTATCACCAATGTAGTCAAAAATATCTCTTTCAAGTGATTTCCAAACATCTTTGGCATGACGCTCGGACCACTTGTTTTTTTTCTTATCAAACCAAGCATGAGCAATTGTTTTAAATGAGGTTATTCCTTTTATCTTTGCTTTTTCTTGCTTTTTAACTGTGCTTGGATCTATGCCATCAGCAACCAAACATTTGGCTTTAAAAGCTCTTTCTCTTGCTTGTGCTAATGAAACATAAGGATAGACACCTAATGCTAAAGTTTTTTGTTTGTAGTTAAAGCGATAATTTAAACGCCAGTATTTTGAACCATTTGGGTGAACAAGAATTAAGAGCCCTTTACCATCACTATATTTAGCAATGGATTTTCTAGGCTTTAAGCTGTTTATTTTTGTAACTGATAATTTCATGTAATGGACACTTTACAATATATACCACTAATTGTACCATCAAAAATAATGACATGTAAAGAAACCTATTGAAACAAGCTGAGTTAATATAATTTATAAGCTATTGATTATATGGTTATTTATGGAACTCATTGAATGTGAATGAAACTCTAGTTCGTCCCTGGCCCCGGGCACCATTTTACTGTTTCACACAGTTTCAAATCGTTTCAAAAACCCTTATAGAATATAGCTTTGCATCAACTCTTTGTTTCAGGCTGTTTCACCCTATTTCATGGAATTTCACTATTATTGATGGTATATTTGTTGCTATCTCAGTTCAATTCAGGGAGGTAGCATCAAAATGGCATTAACAGACTTATATATAAAGAGATTAAAAGCACGCCCAAAAGATTACTGGATATCCGATGAAAAAGGCTTACGGTTACTGGTAAAACGTAATGGTTCACGATATTGGCGTATGAACTACCGCTTTTTAGGCAAACAAAAAACTCTCGCAATTGGCGTATACCCTGATGTTACATTAAAAATGGCTAGGGATGAACGAGATAAAGCCAGAATGCTGATAAGAGATGGAATTGATCCAAGTGAAGTAAAAAAAGAAAAAAAGTTTGGCATGATGTTAAATGAGACCAATACCTTTTCAATACTTGCCAAACAATGGTGGGAACATGAAAAAGGAATGTGGACTAAAGAACACGGTCAAAGACTATGGCGCAGACTTGAAATGAACAGTTTCAAAATTCTCGATAGAAAACCCATAGATCAAATACTTACCCGAGATATTCTAATAGTCATCAAAGGCATTGAAGACCGTGGCGCATTAGATGTGGCTAGTCGAGTATTACAAGACATACGCCGAGTATTTTCATACGCCATCCGCAGAGACTTACTCAAACATAATCCTGCAACAGATTTAACTGGTGTAGTCAAAACCTACAAGAAAAAACATTTGCCATCAATGAAAAATCATGAGCTTGGTGGTTTTATGAATGACCTTGAAGAATATGGCAAACGTGGTTTTTATATCACTCAATATGCTTTGCAACTACTTGTTTATACATTTACTCGTTCAGGTGAAATCAGAAACGCAAGATGGGAAGAATTCGATTTTAAAAATTCACTTTGGAAAATCCCGCCAGAACGCATGAAGATGGGAACAGAGCATATTGTGCCATTGTCTACCCAAGCCTTAAATGTCTTGGTTAAAATTCAAGAAATCACAGGGCAATTTGATTTATTATTCCCATTAAGAAACAACCGAAACAAAGGCATGTCAGATAATACAATGAGATGTGCCATGAGAAGATTGGGATATGATGGAAACCATCCGACAAAATCAAAAGCCACGCCACATGGTTTTAGAGCCAACGCATCATCTATATTAAATGAAAATGACTTCAACCCTGATGCAATTGAACGCCAACTATCACATATGGAAAGAAACAGTGTGAGAGCTGCTTATATTCATCATGCTAGGTTTATGGATGAAAGAGTTAAAATGATGCAGTGGTGGGCTGATTATTTGGATGAAGAAAAAATAAGGTTTCATGATCTTACTTGAAAACATTTATTTCAGCGTCTTTGATAGGAATTGGCTTTAAAGCAAAATTTTTATGGCTA
>Ga0209345_10003714_pt1 | contig 15465 bp, 14 predicted proteins | sample Cruoilmetagenom7_FD_187294 | JGI IMG/M metagenome (GOLD analysis project Ga0209345, IMG submission 187294) | Oil polluted marine microbial communities from Coal Oil Point, Santa Barbara, California, USA - Sample 7 (SPAdes) (version 2) | ecosystem: Environmental > Aquatic > Marine > Oil seeps ... | reverse complement strand
CGAATTCTTATATTGAATCTTTGTTTAATAGTTACAGAACTTAAAGATTTTAGCTTTTTTAATAACTGTATATAGCCAGTTTCTAAGCCATTCAAATTCATCATTGCAGAATCATGCCCACTGCGGTAAAAATATATTTTATCAGAGACATAACCATAATGAATATTATTTTGATTAGATAACTCCATATAAAATAATAGATCTTCAGCATGGGTCATTTTTTTCTTAAATCGAATATCACCAAGGGCTTTCTTCTTAAACATGTAACAAACATTAAAAAAAACACGACTATCTAATGCCATTAATCTAGGTAAAAGCTTTCCATTATAATAGGGAGAATATGTACGAATAACCTTATCCATTTTTGAATCCATGACATCTATTTTTCCATCAACTATATCTATATTTTGATGGGATTCTAGAAAGTCGACTCTTTTTATTAAACTATTAGAAGACAATAGATCATCTGCATCAAGAAATGTAATATATTTACCATTAGCAAGATTCAATCCTGCATTTCTAGCAGAACTTACACCCCTGTTATTTTGCTCAATATATTTAATTCGATTATCATCAAATTTATTTATCACCTGAGAAGTTTTATCAGTACTACCATCATTAATTACAAGTAACTCCCATTTTTCATAAGTTTGATTGATAACCGATTGAACAGCTTCTCTAATATACTTTTCAGCATTATAGGCAGGTATTATTACAGTAACTAGAGGTGATTCAATCTTCATTAACTAAAGCTCAATTGACTTCAGTATCAATGAGGCTCTGGATTTGGCTTATATTTAACCAATTATCATTATCTCCTGACTCATATTCAAATCCATCAGCAACTGCGACCGCATCTGTTTCTTTACAATAGTTTTCTCTGCTCCATTCTCCTTCCGATGAACAGATTATATAGAAATCATCTCGTTTGACTGCATCATAAGACTCAGAATTAGAAAGCATTGTTTCATGGAGTTTTTCACCTTTACGTATTCCAACAATATTATAATTACATTCTGGTGCTACGGCTTTTGCCACATCTAAAATTTTATAAGATGGTGCAATGGGAACGATTATTTCTCCACCCAAGCCCTTCTCTAGAGCATATATAACCAAATTAATACTCTCTTGAATGGTGATACTGAATCGAGTCATTTTGGCATCAGTAATAGGAAGTACTCCAGACGCTTTTTTCTTCAAGAAAAATGGTACCACAGAACCTTTGCTGCCAAATATATTTCCATAACGCACGACAGAAAATCTAATGTCCTGCTCTTCTTTTTCAGCATCTGCATAGACAAACAGTTTTTCCAACAACAGTTTCGATGCTCCGTAGACATTAATAGGCGCTGTTGATTTGTCTGTAGATAGAGCGACGACTTGTTTTACATTATTAGAAAGAGCTGCATCTATGACATTCTGCGAGCCAAGAATATTGGTCTTAACACATTCCATGGGATTTTGTTCAGCTGCAGGTACGTGTTTCATAGCTGCCGAATGAATCAGAACGTCTATATTTTGAGAGGCTTTCATTAGTCTATCATGGTCACGAACATCTCCAAGCATATACTTAATTGGATAGTCTTTAGAAGGAAACTCAGTTAACATTTCAAATTGCTTTTGCTCATCTCTTGAGTAAATCACTATGCGTTTGATTTTTGGATATTTCACTAAAATGTATTTAACAAAAGCCCGGCCAAAAGAGCCTGTGCCACCTGTTATTAGTATTTGTTTATTATTTAACATCGTTTAAAACCATTGATTATTTTTTTATCCAATAAACTTTAAGTGTATCGCCTTTCCCTGCAATTGAAAGTAAAAAATTAATAATATTCTTTACTATTCCAACAACGGGGTTTGAACTGGCTAAATTTCTAATGGTTTCATTGGTTTGTTTAAATCTTACCCTATTTTCATGCGCATTATGGATTTGTTTGTCTTTCTTAAAAGCATTCTTCAATCTACCTATATCAATTCCAGTGGTTTGGGTTTTAATTGAATGGAAATTGTGACTTTTTCCTAAGTGCTTTATTGACTGCTTCGTATAGAATGAAATATGCTCAGGATAACATATCATTTTGAATTTACTTTTTTCAAAATTCCGTAATATTGAATTAAAATTTGGAGTGGTGCAATAAAATAAGCCACTCTTTCTAAGCTTATTGTTGGCTTCCGACATAAAGTCATTCGGATTATTAATATGCTCTATCACCTCAAATGAAGTAATAACATCAAAATCTAAACCACTAAAAGATTCTTGGTTTAATTCACCTTGATACATGTTGATGTCTCTTTCTTTACATAATTTTACAGCTGCTCTTGAATATTCGGTACCATAAACTTTCCAATTGCGTTTTTTTGCTTCAACTAAAAAATCACCCTGTCCACAGCCAATATCTAATATGTTTCCAGAACCTCTGTATTGTTCAAATGTATCTAACAATTTGTGGTAACTAACTCTGGTTAAATTTGGTAGTGGTTTTAATTGTGAATAAGCATAAATTTTATAGTGTTCAATTAATTCATTTTCAGATGGAATCCTTTTGTCAAATATAAAATCACAGTTTTGACATTTTGCTAAGAAAAGTTTCTCAAAACTATTAAGTAAGGGTATATTTGAATTATTACAAATAGGACAATTTTCAAAATTATTTTTCATTCATAATAACCTAGGTTTAGCCTTTTTATCATTCATTAAATTTTAAGTATCACACGGATAAAAAAATATTATTACCCTTTCCAAATACCATATTTTTTTTGGCAATACTGAGCTGCCTTACGATTTGATTCTTGCCTCGTTTCACCTTGAAACTCCAAATCGAGAAGTGAATCTTGATTAACCGAATCACTAGATCTTGGGCAAGGTAAACGCCAAGGGCAATAAATAGAAATATTATTCCGAGCCAGTTGTGCTGACAACCAAACATCATCGACAGTCCAAGCTTCATCAGGGATATTAAAGGCTTCATCATCAAAAAAATCTGATTTTACGACAACACCACCCACTCCAAAAAAAACATCTACGTAACCGGGGGCAATCATGGGTCTTATTAGTGGGATATAACCAAACATCTTCTGAAGAACTCTCCCAGCCCTGTATTGAACATCGTGTTCTATTCGAATTTGTTTTGCATACGATCCTCTACGAGGAAGCACTGGATTAGGTACGTAATCACCAATGGCGCGCCCCCAGGTAGCAATCGCTTGATCGCTTCTTTTGGATTGGGTTTTAAATAATCGCTTTGCCCATCCTTTAGGAAACAAACCATCATCATCACAAAAAAGAATCTGGACATCTTGATTCCTGAATTCTTTACATGCAGGCAGTATCTTTGTTGCGGGTCCTAAATCATCATCTATCTGGCAAACCGTTACACTCGCTGGCACCTCCGGTAATTCACCGTTATACTCTGGGAAACGTCGGTATTTTTTTGGTATATACAAGCGAATATCATCTGCCACTTCCTGATCCACAAGAGTTTGCAAAGATTCTTTCAAAAAAGGGAATCTGGGAGGGATAGAAGATAGTGAGATGATTCTCACCCTTCACCCCCTTCTTTTAATTTTGTTAGAAATGCATCTTCTAAGTTCCTCATTAACTTCGGCTTTACATACCAATCATCAAATTGTGAAATCGAAGTCAACACTCGAATATATCCTTTTGACTCAAGTAGAGCCTGTATTTTTTCTCTATTCTCTGTATAATTGTGTTCTACTGTAATGATGGAAACTTTCCATTTATTAAAATCAAAAGAATCCAGAATATCATATTCACTTCCTTCAGTATCTATACTTAAATAGTCAATCTCTGTTGGTGCATTATTAGAGTCTAAAAGATCATTTAGTGTAATAGTCTCCACATAATATTGCTTACCATTTGTTCTTAAACCTGAATGATGGTCTCTTGATGTAAATTCATTTATAGTCGAAAATCCTGCATCTACAGCTTCATTGAATAATATCTTTTTACCTGACTCCGTCCAAACACACTGAGTAGATATTTGACATTGCCTATTATTAAGCAAATCAAGATGCCAGTGTGTGCCTGGCTCTGCAACTATACCTTTCCAACCAAATCTCTTCTCAAAAACCCAACTATTACTCATGTACACGCCATTTGTAGCTCCAAACTCAACAAAATATCCATCTTTCTTAAAATCGAGTGCTAAGAGTACAAATAAATCTTGTTGAATTTGAGATTTGTTTGTTTCTATAACATCTAATGCCTTTCTCAATTTATTCTCGTTCAAATATTTTAAAAAGTTAATATTTGCAGACAATTGATCATAGTGTTTAGATGAATTTACTAAACTATGTATTGTTGAAGATTTGGTCACACTAAACCCGAGTAAACGGCTCAAAATATCTCTAACACCTTTAAGCCATGCAGATATTATTCTATTCATTAATAAGTTCCTACTATTTTTTTATCTTTGCAATATTGTTTGTGATGTAAATCACAAAGGCTTTTACAAAACAGCCTGTTCTGTTTACTTATTATCAGCACATGTTTATTATTCGACATATCTATTATTTATTTTTCAAAGTCAAGAAGCGTATGGCTGCCTTAAATTTGCTATTCAAATTATCAAATCCTCGGTAATCTAATCCAATATTTCGGCAATGTTGCCTTAATTCATCGGGATTCCTTTCTAGATACTCTTTTATTTCTGGCCAGATTTTTTTAATATCTTCCTTAACAAAATCATCGACCACAACACCCACATCTTTTTCTGTGGCATAGATGTAGTCTTCAGATATTCCTTTGGTGATTAAAAATGGCATCCCAGCACATAAATATTCACCCACCTTAATATTGGAAATAAATTTTTTAGATGGGCCAGGCGGTACCGATATAATAGCAAAGTCTGAGGCGGAGGCGTACTTATGTATATCGACATAATCACAATGGGCGATGGTATAGCCGCTTTTGTCAACTCCCGCTTTATCAAACAGTTCTTTTACCTCTTCATCAGTATGCGGAGTAACAATTAGCAGATGCAATTTTGGTTCTTCTTCTTTTAACCACTTATACATAAAAGCAAACTCTTCTTTGTAGTATAAATCCCCGAATTTGCCTGGGTAATACAGCACCCACTTATCCATTCCTATATTGTATTGTTTTCTAATGTCTATTCTGTCATCATTATTGAAAATAAACTTTTTATCATTGGCAACTGTTGGAATACGAAAAAACTCTGCTTTTGATTGCCACACATTTTTGACCCGCTGCTGCATAAAAATTGTTCCAGAGGCAATAACTTTGGCTGATAGTGCTGCACGTCTTTCTAAATAATGAGAGATTTTATATTGTTTACTATTGGCTACCCACATTTTATTGTCTATGGCATATTCACTGTGTGGTTCAAATTGATAAAGAAACAATTTCAACCTTAATGGTATTGAGTAAGTATAAGCATAAGTACCTGCAACAGAACCCAGTGTGACAATGTGTTTATATCCTTTAAATCTTAGTTTAGCGACTCTAATAAAGCCGTTGAATAGATCAATAAATTTTTGTTTGAGTCCACTGCCTTGATGCCAGGTTAAAGTTGACCACTCTAACCCTTGAGATTTCCATTTGGCAACCAATGCTTCCTGCTCTATAGTAAGTGGAAATTCAGGGTTCTCATATGTCACCAATTGAAATTGATTTTGGTTGTTTTCATCTTCAAGATAATCTTTGATATACAACCAAAAATTAGATTGGATTAAGGGGTCAAATAAACGGTTATATAAGAACAGTATAATTTTCGGTTTGTCTTGCATATATAGTTGATTAATTTATAAGTTTATTAGTTTTTAAATAGGAAAAAATCTTTGTTAATTGCTTAGAATAAGTGTGTTCTTTGGCAAATGCTTTCCTCATGCTTTGATTTTCAACACTATTGTAATGGACTAAATCATTAATAACATCATTAAATTTAGATATATAATCACTATTTTTATCAACCATTTCCAAAAGTTCTCTTTTGTCTTTGTATTCATCGGTGTATGTCGCTACATTTACTTTACCACTGGCTAAGTACTCCATGACTTTGTGAGGACTGGCTAATTGCTCAATATCAAATTTTGTTTCTGCTTTATAAAGCAATAATGAAACATCACAATGCGACAGAATGACTGGAATCATTTCAGAGTCAACCTTTCCCCACCACAAAGCATTTTTTAGCTTCCCACAACGCGAGTAACAAAAACCTTGTTCATTAAACCCACCAATTAAATGAAAACTTATATGAAGATGCTTTGTAATTAAAGATTCGAGCAAATTGACATCTAAGTACTTAATATCTAAATTTCCAATCAATACAACATTTTGTTGATTTTTTAATAGCAAAGATAGTTGATTTTTGTTTAAGTGCTTTTCTGATTTACTGGATGAAACACCATGATGGATTTTATAAACTTGCTTGTTGAATATTTTCAATTTATTTTTTATGAAATCCGTCGTACAAAAACATATATCAGCAGTTGATGCTGCCTTTTTGATATGTAAATTTTGATTCGAATCTACCTGATGATAGATTTTTAATCTGTTTTCTGCAAAATTCATATCATAAAATCTTGAATTTTCAAATAACCATATTGTTGTGAATTTTTTACCAACCTTTGCTTCTAATTTATTCAACCACTTCTTTTCAATTAAATTTCGTATATATTTAGGATAAAACCTTAAGCCTTTAACTACTTGAGGACTGTTTACTTCCCATAGATTTGAATAATAAGTTTTATTGACTTCTAAATTATGGCACGTCTCCTTTGGGGGATTAAGAAAATAAACCTGAATACCCGATTCAGCTAGAGTGATTGCATAATGGTGTTTACTCACAAATTGGCCATTCCAGGGTTCAGGAGAAATGATCAATACCTGTTTAAAATCTGGTGGCAGTGTACTCATAATGCCCTCATGATATAAAATCAAAATATTGTTTTTGGATCTTTTTATGTGACAAATACTGTTGAGCATCTATAGCAATTTGTTTTCTGTTAAATGAATCTTTGTTTTCAATAAACTCCATCAATGCTACCTCCCATCCTTGGATGTTATCTGATTTTAAGTTTATCATTTCTTTACCTCCTGCATACTCTAATATTGCAGGAATTGGAGGGCCAATCAATGGGCAACCACAACTTAAGGCTTGTGCACAAACCGCCGAAAAGGTTTCGTATTTAGATGAAAACAAATAAGCACTGGTATCTATTAACTGGCGTGCTATTTCTTCTTTCTTCATTTTCCCTAAATATTCAACAAAACTTTCAATCTTCAATTCGTTTACATGAGATTTTATCTTCTCAAGATAATCTCCATAACCGCCTATCTTCAGATCATAATCAACACCTTTAGAGGTTAATACAGCAAAAGCATCTAACATTGGAAGAGGGTTTTTAATCTCGCGCCAACAATTAACAATAAAAAATACAGGTTTCTTGGGTATTACTTTTTGTACTTTATAAGAATAAACCGAATGATCTATGACGTTAGGAATAACGATAGATGGAAAATTCTTAGTACCTGAAAATTCTTGAATATCTTTTAACAAAGCTTTAGATACGGTAATCAGTGGAATTTTTTGTTTAAATATGTTTTTAATTCTATTCAGTTTTTTTGTCGTTTTAGGCATATAAAAATTATAATGAAACGCTGACCAATGCTCAGAAAGAATAGTCGGTGTTTTTATAATTTTTTTCAATAAATGGTAATAACTTAATAGTGGATAAGAAATATGGAAATGTAATAAATCATAGTTCTTGTATTTAGATTTAACTAAAGTCCAGATTAAAAGAAAAGCAGTTATGATCTCTATCAATCTGGAAGAATTAATTCGAGACAATATATAATAACCCGTTTCTGTATCAGAATATTTTATACATTCATATTTAAACCAACTCTTTTTATCATAGCGAACTTGTACATGTAATAATTCCGAATCAGTTACTTTGGAAAACAAATCGTATTGTTCTTTAATAAAAACCGCTTCAACATCATCCCACTGATGTGGATACCAGTTTGTAATGTGGAGGATTTTTTTCATGTTTTTAATAAACCCATTTTTTGTAAGACCACTTTCATTAATGGCAATACATTGGATGAATCAAAACAAATCTTTCTTAGCTCATAAAGGGCTTTGAGCAAAGGAATAGAAAAGTCCCATTCATGAAGTACATAATATTCCCCTTTCCAATAAAAATATCTATAAAAATCGTTATCCGGCTTTTGTGGAAATATTTGTTCATTGCTTTTAAGCCATTGAGCAAACTGTATCCTTGCCTGTAATTTGATAAGCCCATCAGATTTATCCGAAGAAATATTTTCGCCACTCATCCTGAAGCTTAATGACGCTTTGTTTAAACAACACAAAGTACCGCCTACAGAGGCGTTCAATACTGTAGCATGATCACTTCCCCATGCTTTAGGAAAACTAACAAACCCTCCTGTCTGCACTAAAGATTTTCGGTTAAAAATATTATCGCCTAATGAAGACGAAGCAGTTCCCCTTATAATTCTAGAATAAAACTCATAATTGTTTTCAATGATTGGATCATCATACTGAGTATCACTAATTAACTCTCCATTTTCATCAATGATTTTTATTGGAAATCTAAACACCTTGATATCGTGTTTTTTTACTTCTGCTTGTGCTTTATAAAACTCTTCTACACAATTTTCAGAAGGTACATCATCGTCTGGCAATACCCATACCCACTCTTCATCTTCAATTAACTCAACACATCTGTCCCACTGTTTAGTCAGGCTCATCCCTCCCATATTTTGTTCAAATTTCTTGTACTCGATGTTTAACTTATCTTTATAGTTTCCAATCAATTCGACAGGAGATTCCAGTGAACAGTCATCGCCGATGTAAACATTGAAGTTTTGATGAGTCTGAGATGCTAGCGCTGTTAACAAAGCCTCAAAATGGGAAATTTTGTAATAAGGGATGACAATAGACAGTTTATTCATTAATAAACTTTGTCTTTAGTTTATCTTTAAGCAACCAACCTACATCTAAAAAACTATATTTTGAATCATGACACTTACACAACATAATGATAAAAGATTTAACAATATTCAATATATTACCTTGTTCAATCGCTATATTTAACTCTTCTTCATACTTATTCATTAACTGGTTTTTTAGATGTATTTTTATTTCTTTATTAAATTTTTCATCAAAATAATTATTCATAAAATGATGGGTATTAATGATCTCATTGATTAAATTTTCATTATTGGCATAGGATCTTGAAGCGCTTATACTTTTCTTACTCTGACGATATATACCCATCGATTTGTTTATATAATAACCATTTCCATAATTACAGAGCATCACAATTGTAGGGTAATCCTCGCCACTGATTTTACCCAAAGATCTTAAATATCTTAAATCCAAATATTCTTTTTTAAACATAATAGAACATGGATGGGGTACCATCCATGGAGAACTTAGAATTTCTTTATTTAAAACCTCTCCTGTATTCCAATGTTCATTAATTCTTCCTTGACTATGCTTTCGAATAAATTTTTTGTCAAACTGTACTACATCTAAATCATGACAAGCAAAACTACAACTATCATGTATTTCTAAGATGTCCACCTGTGATTGAAGTTTGTTTGGGTCTGTCCAATAATCATCTCCAGCCAAAACAGCTATATATTTCCCTGTACATTCTGAAAGAGTTTCAACATAATTACCCATAAGGCCAAGGTTTTCATTTCTCATTATCAATTTTATTTTATCTGAATATCTAGACTTATAATCTAGTAAAATTCCTCTTGTGTTATCGGTGCTACAATCATCACCTACTACTATTTCATAATCAAAGTTCACTTTTTGCATTAATATCGAGTCTAAAGCTTCAGATATAAAAGCCTCTTGATTATAGGTAATAACCAATATAGAAATAAAAATATTTCCGTTCATTGTTAATTACTCCAATTCTTTTAAATTTTTTGCAGTATTGCTGCCTGCTATTACATTGTAAATCATACTTTTCTTCTTAACAAAAACAACTTAACTATAGTAAGAAAATCATTTTTAAAATTTCCCCTGGATAAATTTCTAATGAAAAAAATAATCTTATAGGTTCGAATTTTGTCTATTACTTTTTTTTGCAATGAGTCATTCAATTTTTGTCCTATTTTAAGTGAATAGAAATATTTTCCTATAACAGAAGCCTGAACCCATTTTTTGATTCCTTTTTCAGTGTCAATATAGCCAAATTCATCAATTAAATCATCTAATTTTATGCTTATTTCTAACTCCGGGACTATATTGTTAATATTTTTATGTCCCGAAGAGTTGAGGTTGGTTCTATAAAAGTATTTAGACTGCTTGCAGAAAGTTATTTGTTTTGCTTCATAGATTACGTACCTAGTAACTACTTCATCTACATTATAAAAACTAAAGTTATTTACTTTGTGGTAAGCTTTTAAAATAATGTCTTTTTTGATTAACCCAGTTGAATGAATCTTCCATCCTCCAAATGTGAGCTTACATGCTTCTGTGCCTCTAATAGGAAATAAAATATTATCTATATTTACTGCCTTATATGTATCTCCATTATTAAGTTTATACATATCAAATAATACTATATCTTCTTTATCAATTTTTTGACATGCCAAGTAAATTGCATTGTCTGAAATTTTATCGTCTGCATCGATGAACAGAATTAAATCACAAGCAGATATCTTGACACCCTCTAATCTTGCTAATGCTGCTCCACAGTTTTTTTCTAGTTTTCTAACTTTTACTGTTTCGGGATATTTTTGCTGATATTTTCTTGCTATTTCAAATGAACCATCTGTTGACGCATCATCTACTATAATAATCTCTTGAGGAAGATACTCATTTTCCAATATTATAGAATCTAAACATTCGTATAAATAATTTTCTGAATTATAATTAGGGATTATTACTGATACTGATAGCTTTTTACAATTTTCATTATTCATTTTACTTTAACACCTCTTTAGGTGAACCGACCTCCGATATTTTACCGTTTTTAAATCTACATATTAAATCACAATGCTCTACAGTACTTAACCTATGAGCAACTATTATAATCGTTTTGGTACCATGTAGATTTTTAATAGTTTCTATAAATTTAGCTTCAGTTGACATATCAAGCGCACTTGTTGCTTCATCAAATAACAAGATAGAGGGATCATGATACAATGCTCTTGCTATTCCTATTCTCTGCCTTTGTCCTCCACTTAGTGTTACGCCTCTCTCCCCAGTAATTCTATCTAACCCTTCTTGTGAAGATTTTACAAATTCATCTAATTGAGCGTATTTTAGACATTCCCATACTTTATTATCATCAATTTCTTCATTTTTGAGACCAAATGCTATATTTTTCCTCAAACTATCATCTGTAAGATATATTTCCTGAGGTACGTATCCTATTTGTTTTTGCCAACTTCTAATATTATCAAATATATTTACTCCATCTGCCAATATCTCACCTTTCTCAGGCTCCAACAATCCTAATAAAATATCGGCCATTGTACTTTTACCAGCCCCACTTTCTCCTATAAACCCTATAGTTTGGCCTCGTTTAATATTAAAACTCACATTATTTATGGCTATTTTATCAGTCCCTGGATATTTAAAAACTATATTTTTTATATCTATGGCATGTTCAAAATCCACTATTTTTCCATTCTGAGTATCTTCAACCTTTTCACAATATGTTAATTCTTTGTACAGTAAATTTATTACTGCTGTACCATATTTTAGATTTTGCATTGCATACAAAATTCTATTAACTGATGGCATGATTCTAAAAGCAGCCATAGCAAAAAGTCCAAGAATAGGCATAATGTTTTGTGTGGAATTATCCCTATACATTACAAATATAATCAGTAGAGACAATCCACTTATAGCTATAATTTCTATTAAAAATCTTGGTAGCTGTCCTACCAAACTCTGCTTTCTTGATATTTCTGTACTTTGGTTGGTATGGTAGCTATATTGATCATAAAAACTTTTTTCTTGATTTAAAAGTTTTACAATTTTTGCTCCTCCCATACCTTGTTGAAGATGTTTAATTCTCATGCCTTCGTGATATTGTCTCTTATTTCCCCAATCAATAATTTTTCGTTTTGTAAGAAAATAATAGGCTCCTCCGGCTAATCCGACAACAATGATAGCTGATATAGTACCCACAGGTTCAAAAAATAATAAAAAGGCTAAAATGCCTAATAACACAAAAGTCTCTGTAAATAATAACATATATGATTGTATAGCTAAGCTACCAAATGAACCAACTTCATTCATCACATTCCTAATAAGTTCAGATGAATTTCTTTGAAGATGAAAAGTATATGGTTGATGAAGATAAATATCAAAAAGATTATTTGAAATACTTATTAATAATCTACTTGAAAACTTAGATTGAATATATACCAAAAAAATCAAAAATATATTTTTTATAATATAAAAAATCACTATAAAACCAAGACCTATCAATACCAAAGCTTTTTCATCATGACTGCCAAAATAATTTAAAACATTTTGTAAAATAGGAAATTTATCTATATAACTACCTTCTACTAAAATCCCTATAAATGGCAGTACTGCCGCTATGCCCAAAGTCTCAAACATCATACCTACAATCATCAAAAACAGTATAAAGATTAATTTTTTCTTCTCATTTTCTGGAACTATGTGTAGTGTTTTTTTAAGGCCTTCAAAGTATTGCATATTTGCTCAATATTTTAGCTATCTTTTCGATATCTTCTTTATTCAAATGACTTCCCATAGGAAGACTTAGAATTTCATTATGAATTTTTTCACTAATTGGATATTCTCTCTCATGAAACTCTTTATATGCCATTTGCTTATTTGGTGAAATTGGGTAATGTATCAAAGTCTGAACACCATTATCTAATAAGTATTTTTGTAACTCATCTCTTTTTTGGGACCGAATGACAAACAAATGCCAAACATGATTATCTTCTTCCTTGATAGTAGGTAAAATGATGTTTTCATTTTTAATATTCTCAAGATAATAGCTGGCTATTTCTCTTCTATATTCTGTCTCTTTGTCTAAATATCTGAGCTTTACTCTAAGCATGGCGGCTTGCATTTCATCTAGCCTACTATTTATCCCTTTATAAAGGTTCTCATACTTTTTATAGCTTCCATAATTACCTAATGCTCTGATGGTATCTAATAACTCTTTATCATTTGTGGTAACTGCACCACTATCACCTAAAGCTCCAAGATTTTTGCCTGGATAAAAACTAAAGCCACTTGCATCACCTATATTTCCTGTACGTTTTCCATTCAATATTGCACCATGTGCCTGAGCAGAATCTTCGATGACTTTTAAATTGTGTTTTTTAGCAATAGTATTGATCTCATGCATAGCTGCTACTTGTCCATATAAATGTACTACCATAATAGCTTTTGTCTTAGTTGTAATTTTTTCTTCGATAAGTGTTGGGTCAATATTGCAAGTCTCAATATCAGGTTCCACAAGTACAGGTGTCAATTTATTTTCAGAAATAGCCAATATGGAAGCAATATACGTATTTGCTGGAACGATGATTTCATCTCCATCATTCATCACTCCCATCTCTTTATAAGCTCTAATGATCAGAGTCAATGCATCTAAGCCATTTGCCACACCGATGCAATGATTGGATCCACAATACTGAGCAAACTCTTTTTCAAACTCTTTATGTTCTATTCCTTGTACATACCAACCACTATCTATCACTTTAGTACAAGCTTCTATCAGTTCTGATCTATATTGAGCATTTATAGCTTTTAAATCCAAAAAAGGAATCATTTAATATTTCCTCTACAATTATCACATATAAGTGAATTATCGCACTTTTGTCCACACTTGCAAACATAGCCTTTATGCTGTGCAGGATTACCATACCAAAGTTCTTGAGTAGCAATATCTTTGGTAACTACACTTCCCGCACCTACCATGGCATATTTTTTTACAGTTATTCCACCAATAATCGTACTATTGGCTCCCAATGAAGCACCTTTTTTAATAAGCGTTTTTAAAAATTTATTTGGGTATTGTTTGCTTCGTGGTGTGAAATCATTTGTAAATGTTACATTTGGACCTACAAATACATTATCTTCCAATGTAATTCCATCCCAAATTTGAACACCACTCTTTATTGTTACATTGTTACCGATAACTACATCATTCTCAATAAATACATTTGCATTTATATTGCAATTATTTCCAATCCTTGCATCTTTTAAGACAACACAAAATTGCCATATTTTACTATCTGCACCAATATCCTTACTTTGTACGTCGGAAAGTTTATGAATCATTCTTTGTTAACCTAATAAAATCATTATAATTTCTAATATAATCTTTTTCAGTATATTCTCTATCAGCTAATACTAATAGCACACAATCCTCGCTAAAATCATGCATCTTTCCCCATACCATGTGATTTTGAATAAGGCCTAAATTTGGTTTATTCAAGTCATAAGTTATTTCTTTATTACCATCATCTAAAGTTACTTTACAACTCCCATTTACAGCAATTAAGAATTGCTTTGTTAAATAATGAGAATGTTTCCCTCTTGTAATATTTTCTTGTGTACCATAGATATAAAATACCCTTTTAAATTTAAATGGTACATCAACATTTTCTTCAATTGCAACTAGCTGACCTCTATGATCACCTAATACTTGAAGTTCTTTTGTATTTATTAAAATATCGTTTAATTTTGTCATGTAATATAGAAATTAGTTTTGATTAAAAATAACAACAATAATATTGAATTATACCCTCAACATTAATTATTGTTATTAATTAATGACATTTTCATGATTTAAATATAAAGAAGCTTTTTGCTTGTTAATATAGATTAACCAAATTTACTAAAATATAAAACTGTTAAAATAGCAACTTTATTAATCAATATCTTGGAACAATTATGACTAACAATATAAGTCTTGCCTCTAACTTGAAATAAATTTAATCTTCAGAGTTATGCATGGGTGAGCCTTTAAAGTTTTTTTAGCTCAGAACTAAGTAGATTTATAGCAGGCAAGCTGCCGTGCTCCCTGGGAGCGATGACAGTCGGTTTAATCTGTTACATTTGAAAATATTTACCATGATCAATTAAATTCCTGCCTTCGCAGGAATGACGAGCCTAAAATAGACCCCCGCCTGCGCGAAGATGATGGGGTTATTATGGATGACGAGGGTTTTGAGATTAATTTTAAAGAGAAAAACAAATATTATCAGAAATGCATAAATGATTTTGTAGGATTTTTTTACAAACGAATTATACTCAAGCGACCAAACTTGTGAATGCGATTTCTTATTCATTAGTGTCTGGCGGAAAAAGATTAAGGCCTTTGTTGAGTTATGCTACAGCTGAAGCCCTTGGTGTCGATTTAAATCATGCCGATTATGTCGCTGCGAGTGTTGAGATGATTCATCCTTACTCACTTATTCATGATGATTTA
>Ga0209345_10003713_pt1 | contig 15466 bp, 30 predicted proteins | sample Cruoilmetagenom7_FD_187294 | JGI IMG/M metagenome (GOLD analysis project Ga0209345, IMG submission 187294) | Oil polluted marine microbial communities from Coal Oil Point, Santa Barbara, California, USA - Sample 7 (SPAdes) (version 2) | ecosystem: Environmental > Aquatic > Marine > Oil seeps ... | reverse complement strand
CCTTTTCAGGATAGTCTTTAAACCTCTCATATATCTCATTAATACTATACTCAACACCCATCTCATTTAACCAAAAAGAATAAGATTGATACGCATTATCCTTGTCTTCTGGTGGCGCATCTTTACATTGCTTTGCAATATGTATTAAATCAAGATTAAACCATAACTTAATATGTTTAGTTTGTTTTAAACCAAACTTCTCAATATATGTTTTTGTTGGTTCTAAAAATTTTGATTCATCTATTGGCATAACTATTGCTTTTTATATTTCTTTAACCAATTAATTGCATCATCAAAACTATTAGCACAACACATAGCAGCAAACTGAATAGGAAGAACTTCTTTGTAATCTTCTTGCATACCAATTAAATGATATGCTTCATGCTCTGCTACCTTTGCCTTAATAACTTCCTCTGTTGGTAAGATAACACTATTCTCTAAACGTTTCTCTAACCACAGAACATATTCTTTATTAATATGAGTTACGCTATGTGCAAAAACCCTTGTAGTAATATCTACTTTTAATCCAGTAGTGTTTTTAAATTCTTCTCTTATATCCATAATTATAATACGATTATTAATTGAAAAAGGTTACAAAGCAAGTTCACAACCATTACCTTTATTATCACATTTTATTTTAAATCTGCATTCATAACCACTCTCACACCATCCACTTTTCTCAAAAGGACAATTTAATAATAATTGTGTCGCTTCTTTATCAGATAATGATGCAGGTATAATATGATGTAAATGGTAAAGATTATGAAATTTCTCACTTAACCTTAAATAATACTTATATTCATTAATTAATCTCTTAACATTATCTTTAGTCTTACCTTTAAGTTTTCTAATTCTTAATTCACGTTCATATCTTTCTATTGGCTTAGTAGTACCTAAATCAATACCAGAATTAATTAAATCAACCATCCACATATATCTTTTCTGATAACTTTTTTCAGGTATACCAAAACATGAACTATGATATGTAAATGAATTAGGATAAGCATGATTAATTGTTGTGTAAAAATGAATATTTGAACAACCTTTATAGGCTTGATTAATTCTTATATGAATCGTTTTAATCTCTTTTACTTCTTTATGATTCCTAAGATAAAATAACCTAGCAAAACTTTCATAATACCAGTCCCACATTTCTTTTGTTATCTTAGGACATGGATTATTTAAATACGTTTGTTTATCTATGTAAATTTTCATTGTATTGTGTTTTATTTGTTATACGATAACAATCTAAAAATGTTACATTTATAATCTCAAAAACACCATAGAGAATTTTAATTCGTACATTACTATTTGAACATTTATAAATAGTTAAATGGACATTAAGAAGTTGAAAACGTGGACATTAGCAATCTTGGACATTGCTTATATGTACTATAACTAATTTTAAACGTACTTTAATTAATAATAATTAGTATATTTTGTACATTAATAAGTTATAAGATTAGGTCTGGTTATCAATGTGTTAGACGGTGGACATTAATACATTATATATTCTGGTGGTACAAAATGGGTTATTGTGGATGAAAATGGTAGAAACGTATGCCCCACACACGCAATTTATTTAATTTTATTTTTTTCTGGAAAACTATTTTTATAAAATATTATAATCAACAAAATGTAATTTACATTATGTATAACGCAACTTGTATAATTATAAAAAAATTGACCGAAGGGTCACAACTCCTTCGGTCAGATAACCAAAACACACAATAATGAATTACTAATTAAATATTTGCCTCTCTTTGGTGAAAGGACTTTAGAAGTAAATCCTTATTACACTATCTTATACGATAGTTATTTTAAAATGTTACACTATTTGTAATTTATTTTTAATTGATTGAAACAATTCCAAATATTCTCCATTTAGATTTGTTATAATTTTATCTGTGTTATCCTTAATTAGTTTATCAACATATTGTAAGTGGAAGTAATTGAAAGTTACTTCTTCACAAACAGGATGTTGACCTGAACCATAATTATTAACTAATGACATTACCATATGTTTTTCATCATCAGTTAAATTAATATCGTTAAGGGTTTTTATTTCTTGACATTTATCGTCTAATTTGAATTCACTTTCTTTGTCTTCCATTTCGAAGTCATAGACATGTATGCTGGGGATATTCATTTCATCACATGCATAGTCTTGTAGCTGGTCAATTAATGCCATGATACCTTCAAGTCCCTCTTTTTGTTCTGGGTTGACTTCATTGATATTTATTACTTCTAATAAGTTTCTTTTCTGGTTACGTAATTCTGACCAGTCTATATTTTTTAATATTTCTTTAGCTTTCATACTGTAGTGTTATTGATTATAATTCTTATACGATATGCAACTACTATTGTTGCAGTTGGTTGCAGTTTAGAATGATTATAAATAAGCGTACATTGGTGTAGGTTGGAGTCTACCCTCTGCGTACAATTAAGTTACGAACCCCTTTCTTATATTTAATTATACGAAAGATATTAATAAAGGTTACAATAAAACTAAACAGATTTGTTTAGTTGTACAATGGTATCGTACATTGCTTTTAATTAATATAGTACATTCTGTTTAGACAATGGTTAGACGTTATTAAATAAAAAAGGTCACCCTTGTTAGAGTGACCTTAAATGAAAAAATTTGTAAACCTAAAACTAATTAGGCATAAACTTTATTATAAGAGACTATAAATATACGATAAGTATTAATTAAATCCTACTAAATTAAATAATTCTTTTAGTTCATTTGAGATATTTATATATTCTATGTTAGTATCATCAGTGAAAGATTTGATTTTAATCTTATGTAGCATGGTGAATCCAGTTGAGTCTATGAAGTGGACATTGGTGAAGTCTAAGATTAAATCTTTTTTTCTATAACACATTTCTTTTATTATGGTGTCTTGAATTTCTTTAGTGTTTAATATATTAATCTTTGTTGTATTAAACTTAACTTGGTTAGCTTTAATGGTTACGGACATTCTCTAATGATTTTAATTAAAATTTATATTATTTACATGTTAATATAAATACTAAAAAACCCTAATAATTATTAGTTATCAGGGTTTAATTTTAATTAAAATCATTAGTTATTTAAAGTTCTTCCATTGTTCTTCTGGTAGACTATGTTTTAATAGTTCCCAAGGTATAAACTTTAGTAATTCATCCAGAACAGTTACGTCACCATTAAAGATGTCGTCTTTAATTTGTTCTATTACTTTATTCACCAAGGGTTGTTTGTCCCTGTCATCTGGTTTAGCATTAGGTCTCTGACAGAATCTTACCTCACTAACTGTAGTACCGTCTAATAATTCGATACCTTCAATAACATCCAAGGACATTGGGTAAAGGTCTTCAACGTCTCCATATTCATCGCAGGCTTCCACAACAACTAAGTCGTCATCACTTAAGTCTTTCATTAGTTCACGAACATCACCAATAGTTTGTAATGTGTCTCCTAGTCCCAGACTTTTAGTTGAACTACCACATACCAGACAAGTGTTGTCTATGTTTGGCATTCCTGCTTCACAACCTGTACAATATTGATATTTAACGTCATCGTACATTGGATTGTTTAATTCTTGTTGTTGAATAACATGGTTAGTTACAGCATATGTACCTCCATGTTCATAGAGTGCCGTACATTCTTCTTTAATTTTTTCAATCATTTCTTTAATTTTTCCCATTGTGTGTGTTTTAATTAAAATGTGTTATTAATAGTGGTATTATTACTAGTGTTAGGGTAAGTGCAAATAATGTTGCACTTACCAGTATTCCTAACAATATGTATTTTTCTTTTCTCATGTTACGTACATTATAAATTAATGTTACAGTCTTGGGTCACCTTCGAACATTATAGTTGGTTCTTCAACGTCATCTGTCCAGATTGTTAATAATTGCCAACCATCATGACCACCAGTTTTAGCTTCACCATGAATCATTTCTTTAGCTTCTGCAAGATTATAAACACAGAAACTTGCTTCCATATCTGGGTGCATAATATGATGACCAACACCGTCATGACCTTCAACTTGGTAACCAATGATTTTTTGTCTTGGCATCATTGTTCTTTCTTTAACTTTACTATGATGTTGTTCACAGTCGTCACACCAATATTCATCATCGTCTTCCATTGCTTCACCACTAACTTTATTAGTGTTGACATTCACCCACATCTTAGCCTGTACATTATCACTACCACAATTCGTACAAACCCATACTGTTTTAATTTCATTCTGGTTTTCGTACAATTTACCTACCCAAGCATCAACTTGATATGCGTAATCAAATGTCTCAACACGATATTCGTATTCACCTTTATCATTTTTCCAGTCATCAGGACGTTCTGTAAGATGATGTACAATATCGAGTCTAATTTCTTCTTTAATTTTTTTCTTATTTTCTTCGTCATCCAGAATCTTATCTTTGAATTCATCTGGAACAACTGTGCCAGTATTAGGACACGTTATTTCAGTACAGAATGCATCATCATATCTTAAATCAAATAAGAGTTCGGACATTGCTATTGCGAATTTTTCTATTTTATTCATTGTGTTTATTTTTAGTGAATATTATTCTACGCAAATTATGCGTCAAATGTTACAGTTATTTGACGCATAATTAATGAGTTTATATTGTTAGACCTAATTCTTTTAGGTTTGTGTTAAGAATAACGTTACCATTAGTACAATGCTTTTTAACAATTAAATCTAATCTGCCTTGCAGATATGGTAAAGGAAAACTGGACAATGCTTTCTTATAGTTTATATAACTATATCGGTCAGCATTAGGCACACCAATTAAGAATGCAGTTTTCATTAACTTTTCCTGCTTCTTTTTAGTTTTGTTAGCTTCGAATTCTGTTAACAAATCTTCGATAAACAAGTCCATATCATAAGACAATGAATGTAACTTTTTATCTTTACCGAATTCGATTTGTTTGTCAGGTAAGGTCTTAATATATGCTTCTAATTCAGCAACAAGTTTTAACACCTTTGTTTTCTTAGTCTCAGGAACATTATAAGTATAGTTACAATACTCATAACAACCACCATTGGCACTATCATAAGCACTAAAACATTTAACGCCATTAATCCAAACATCGGCATTAAAACCTATCATTGTGTCGTGTCCCTCGTGAAACTTTACATTTTTTAATACTACTTTTGGTTTGTTCATAGTGTGTGTATTGGTTAATATTTATTAAGTTTTATATTCATATTCCAGTTAAAAGGATTATTAAAAAACCATTGATATTCAATTAACATTCTATTTCTATCATAGTGTTTAAATATATTCCAGTTAACACCATATCGATATAAGAACATTTTTTTTAATAATTTCTTTTTTTTTCTTGGTAATCTATTCATTAGTTTTAATTAAAATATGTACATTAAAACAAAAAAACTGAACATTATCATATATAATGTTCAGTTTTTGATATGTTATACTAATTCTTTTACTTTTACAGTCTTTTTACTATGTTCAATATCCCAATCATTTTTAACATTAACTACAAAGCATGAGTTTAATATTTCTTGCTCTGCTTCTCTGTTAGCAATACGTTTCCATTTTAAGCCTATTATGATACCTTTTGCATCATCAATACGATAATCTGTTAAATCTCCATTAATAACCTTAAAACCTTTATATTCCAATGGTAATTCAATTTCTTTTTTAACATTAAAAACCATTGCAATATTAAAACCTTTTTGAAGTAAAGTTTTACATTGATTCCAGTTACGACCAGTATAAGAGTATGTAAGATGATAATTTTCAGGCTTGCCAATATATTTATTTACATTCTTGGTATAATCGTAAAAATTAACATCTGAAAATATCTCAAATATATTCTTACCATTAACTAAAACATTTTGCCAGTCAATATCAGATGTAGCATTCAATCTAACTGAAAAGAAAAAACCGTCTTTATCTGCTTTCCTTTTACCTGCTTCAATTTCAGCAATTAGCCATTGCATAAAATATTCTTGGTTTTCGTAAAAAAGTTTAGTCTTTTTAATCCTACTGTTTTTAATTTTATCAATACCGCTAAAAATTTCAATTGCTTGTCTGCCACTTGTAGCCAAACAACCTAAACGACATTCTTTTGTAGAGTGTGAACAAACGTTATAACCGCTTGTATTGGCAGGTGCTAAGTAAATAGCATATGTATACTGCTTACTTATTTCTTGACTTTTTAATAGTTTAGAACTACTATTAACACTACCTAAATAGCTTAATCCAGTATCTTTTTTTGCTTGTGAAATAGTTGTGAAATTTAACATATTTGTGAGTTTTGGTTTATAATATTGATACGATAATAAACATAAATTGTTACATCTTAATTAAAAACAATTAATTTATTTTGTGTGTGTTATTTATTATACGTAAACAATTAATGAAAGTTACGTTTATATACTATATGGAATGATTCTAAATAATTACACTTTGTCGTAGGTTGGAGTCTACCCTCTGCGAGATGTTATTCCCGAACCCCTTTCTTACTTAATTATACGAAACAAAAAAGAAAAGGTTACATAATTAGTAACCTTTTTTAATTAAAATTATATTATTTCTTTTTGAACCATATGACCAGTTAAATAATTTTTAACAGATACCTTGGTTGTGTGTGTTTCGGAGTTGTCAGGTGTGATACCATTATTAATAACTTCTCTAACAATTGAATGATTAAGTTTTTCAACCATTTCATTAATTTCGTTATCATCATTAATATTGTCTGCAACTTCAATCTCTACTTCGAATACGATTTTTTTCATTGTGTGTGTTTTAATTAATAACCACCAGTAAATTTAATTTCAATTACGTTCTCAACTTCTTGTGCTTCGAATGTTACGCCAGTTTTAATCAAACCTAATAACATTTCTAAGAATGTTTCTTTACTTACTACTAACTTTTGATTTGTATTTGCCATTATAATTTAACTTTAAGAGTTTTCGCTACTTTCTTATAAAACCTTATTTGGTTTTTATTCTCTATTGGATATTCGATTAAATCATTATAAGTTGATTTAACTAATTTTTTCAATAGAGTAGGTTCAAAATCTTTTGACTGATTTGCAATAAATTCGTCAATTCTTTTTTGTGTACAATAATATCCTTTAGTTGTCATAATTATAAATGTGTTGTATTACCACAATTCATACATTCACAATAGGCTTTACCACCTTCTAAAACAGCAATACTTTCTTTTGGTAACAACCACCAACGATTATCACCACATTCAGGACAGATAGCATTTTCGCCCATACGTTCTTCTAAGGTAATTTCTTCATGGTTAGGATAAACGTGTTTAATAACGTCTTTAATTTCGACTAACTTAGCTTGATAAAATTTTGGTTTTTTCATTATGTTTGTGTATTGGTTTAATTATTATACGAAAAAACCCTGCAAATGTTACAGGGTTTTTAATTAAAATTGATATTAGTTTATACTATGCCAAACTTTTTCATGTAGGCATTTGTTATTCTAGTATTGTTTAGAATAAATGTCCTTTGGTCTTTAGTTTTCTCAATCACTTTATTGTAAAACTTTGTTGCAGGAATCCAATCATTTAAATCTCCATCACTTGAAATATCATATCCAAGTATGTCAACTGCTGCAAGTAAACAAGCACATACAAGTAAATCATATGGTTTCCTTGCAGTTTTACAGAAATTCCAATCATTTTCATTTAAACCAATTGCAAAGGTTTCGTGCATTAAATCTCCAATACCGTTAAAGATTACTATGTCCTTTGAAAATTCAGGTTTACTGTTTTCATTTCCTGCTCCGTCTCCAATTTTAATATCAGAATCATTATGATAACCGCCTGCTGTATCACTTCTTTTAGGAAGATTATCATGTAAGATTTTACAAGTATCGCTAAAGTCTTTAAACTTCTTAGCACTTGGTTTTTTTGGTGTCCAATAATGTGTATATCCCATTTCTTTATGTGTTTTGATTCAATTATTATACGATTTTAATTAAAAAATGTTACACTTGTACAATGATTTTTAATTAAAAAAAGGTGTGAACATTCACACCTTTTATATTATAGTACATTGCTATTATGCTGTTTCCAACATATATTCAAACACCTTGGAGTCGGTCTCCATTCTTTTTTCAGGTGCTGCAATGTTTCTATCATTATCATTTAGATATTGATTAATACCGTTATATATTAACCAATCGTTTACTTTACCATCATAACCTAAATCATCATTATTAGCTTCTTCATTGATACGATTAGTAATGTCGTTAAGAGTGTTAAATTTAGATGTGTCAACAATTATTACCTTTGATGCCTCTAAAACTTCAGTTAATCTATCTTGAACATTAGCAACCCAATGCCCACCAAGAATTTCGTACTTTCTTGTTATCTCTGTTGTAATTTCTTTTGCACCATCAACAAAGTTACGTAGTAATGTATCTAATTTAGCAAATGATTTCTTAATGCTATCAGTATGTTTACCAACAATAACAAGGTTAAACTCATTCATTTCTTGTACTGGAATTACTAAACCATTTGTACAAACCATACGGAAATAACCAAAAACGATTCTATACTTAGTTAAACCATTATAAGAATGTTGAACTCTTAACATAGGAACAATATCATCAGTAGTATTATTCATAGTATAAGTATATCTCTTATCAGTAATTTCGTAGTCAGCATAAAATCTAACGTGGTTAATATGTTGATAAGTTACATCAAATTCAATTCCATTACTATTTAATACTTCTTCTACATTTGGAAATATATCTGAATTAGGAATTAATTCGTAACGTGGTGAGCAATAGTTTAAGTCCATTTCACCTTCAGGAGTTTGACCAACAACGATTTTCGAATATTCACTATTCGTTAAATTTGGGTTGTCGATTATTTCAACATCAAATAAGATATCATTAATATCTTTTGTAGTTTTAGTCATAGCAGCTTCTCTGCGTGCTAAACGTTCTTCAGCTTCAATAGCTTCCATTGCTTCACGTTCTGCTTTCTTGCGTAAACGTTCTGCTAAACGTTCTGCTTTCTCATTAGCTAAACGTTCTTTGCGTTCTTCTCTTGTTTCGTCTAAGTTTTCCATAGTTTTATGTTTTGATTTATACTTATTATACGGCTTTTAATTAAAATAGTTACACAAAGATAAAACAATTTTAATTAAAAACCTAATGTAGAATGATTCTAAACTTAGAGTGTGAGGTAGGTTGGAGTCTACTCTTCCTCACACTTTGGATGTGAACGCCTCCTTTCTTATTTAATTATACGAAACAAAAAGAAAAAGGTTACGTTTTCACATAACCTTTTTTAATTAAAATTGTTTTATTTCTGTTATGCTACATATTTAACTACTAATAGAAATAAATTATTGATTTTCTTCATCTTTTTGTAGGTCGTAGTTTTCCATGATTTCTAAGATTTCATCAATCAATTCCATACTTAAATCTTCATAAGGAATGTCAACGCTGTTGATTTCAGTTTCATTATGATAACTAACAACTGTTACATCAGGAAGGTTAAATCCTTCGATTAACTGTGAAAAGTTATTCTTACTTGAACCTACTGAGCTTAAACAAGGTGAACCATCTAATTCTAATTCACAACTTGTTGTTGCACCCCAACATTGAATAATATGTTGAATCTCGTCTATCTTACGTGTCTTTTCTTGTACGTCATCATTAACTATTCTTAGTTGGTGTGTTGCTGTACTAAAGTGTTCAGCGTTAAACTGTGCTTCAAAATCTTCAGTCCCTATAATAACTACACCGTGTTTCTCAGCAAGTTCTTGGAATTCTTTATTTGATAACTCTGAAGGGTCATTAACGTTATCAACTAAATCGCAATTGTAAAGTAAAAATTTCATGTCGTTTATGTTTTGGTTTAATTATTATACGGTTTTAATTAAAAAAGGTTACGGTTTTATTCTAATTCTATTACTATATATTATACCCTCGTCATTTTCTTTATCGTAGAACTCTAAATCGTTATCAACAAAAACAGGAATATTACCATTAAGCCACTTATATTTTGGTGTTGCTTTGCAATAAGTTCTTACTACTCTCACAATTAATATTGGATATGGTCTGTGCTTACTGCTTCCAGTTGGGTAAATTATTCGTTTATCTAAAACTTCTGCATCTCTCCACTCATTCTCATTTGTCTGAATGTTATGCATTAAGATTTCTGCTTTATCTCCACTTTTATAATCATCTATTTCCATAGTTATATGTTTTTAATTGTTTCGCCTATACAAAAACCTGATTCAATTGCATATAAATCTAATAAACGACTAAAATATTTATATGTTGCTTCATAATAATATTCATAACTGCTGTTCATTTTCTGTGCAATTAAATCTATTTTGTTTCCATGCTTATCAACAAACCATGCAGAACCCATTATATCATTAAACTCAACTAAGTTCGTATGGTTTTTAAATATCTTATCAATTTCTTGTTTGATTGCAGTCTCAATGATTTCAAGATATGCATCTCTTTTTGATTGTATTGCTTTAATTGTTATCATTGTGTTTGTGTGTTGGTTTATTTATTATACGATTTTAATTAAAAAAGGTTACACTCGTACATTGATATTAATTAAAATGAAGAATCCCCTGCGAACCACCACAGGGGACAAAATTTAAACCAAAACAAGCAAAACAACATTATATTTTAATCTCTTTTATATTTTTCGTACTTTGCATCTACTGCTAACTTAAACCCCTCATCGTAGCCGTACATTGCTAATTTCTTATGATATACCTCGGTGAATCCATTCCCTGCTCTCGTGTAATAAGTTCCACGGCTGTCAACAAAAACATCAGTCTTATATTTCTTCATCTCCTTAATGACTGCTTTGTCTTGTTCTTCAGTCAATGGCATTGTAGTGTCGTGCTTAATATTTAATTCATCAATAGGAATTATATTTGGTAAGTGTCCCTGTTTAGTTCTAAACTTTATGGTAAAGAAACCATAAGGCTGAAGGTCATATTTTTGTGTCTTAACTAATTTTAGTTCCATGATTGTGTATTTAATTATATTACGAACATTAGTACATTATGTTACGATTCATCTTCATTTATGAAGTCAGTAATTTTTGTTCCATCATTAAGTAGTACATACTCATCGTCTAACATTTCTAAATCTAATCCATCAACATCTGTACATTCAATATCTGAAACAATTTTAGTTTTTTCATCATATTCACATGATGTTATTATTTGTGTTCCTCCATCCCATTCTGATACAAATTGTGCTTTCATGATAATTGTGTTTTGGTTTATATTTATATTACGAACATTGTGGTTTAATGTTACAATATTAATATGCGCTTATACTTAAATTCTGATTTTGTTCATAAGATTGAGTATTAAACTCATCTTCAGGATTAGTTAAGTTAAAATAATATTGTTTTAACTGTTTACTAATTTCTTGTAGCTGTACATTGGTTCTCCAGTCTTTAACTGTACAATCACTTGCTACTTTGCCAAGCATTCCACCACCTAAATAATTTTGGTATGCAGTCATCTTTTCATCTGCAAATCCTAAACTATCTAAACTGATTTCAATTCCACCACCTCTATGTGATACTTCTTTTCTTAATGTGATTGGTTCAAATTCTATTGCTTTCATTGTGTTTGGTTTGTTGGTTTATAATTATTATACGTAAATTAAACTGTAATTGTTACAACAAAAGAAACTGTAATTATTACAATTATTATTTCATTATTGTTACAGTATTATATAATATCTTTGCTTGTACATTCAATTCTTTATTTCCTGTTTGGTCATACATAGTTAAATGATTAGTATTCATTAACCAAACTAATTCATTTTCATGACCTTCGAAACCTAATTTATCTCTAAGATATTGCGCTGCTATTTTTTCGTTTTTTGCAGCAACTAAAACAATATGCTTACGTTTAATTACTTCGTTACCTAAAGGCATTTCAACAATCTTATCTAAAATATATGTTTTATTTGGATATTCCATGATTATTAATTTAAAAATGTGAATTGACTATAATATTCTTCTCTTGTTAAAGGTTTTGAATATCTTCTATGTGAACAATTAGGACATTCATAACCCATTGCGCTTATTCCTGCTGTATCCTCGCCAAGACTCATGTATCTACCACATTTACATCTTGCTTTGCTTGATGGTTTTAAATTATTATTCATTGGTTTGTGTTTTGGTTTATTTATTATACGGTTTTAATTAAAAAAGGTTACCTTTTCGATAACCTTTTAATTAAAACTTTATGCATATTCTTTGACATTCATTTTAGTTCTGTTCTTTGATTTAGAACTTTGATTTTTCTTTTTGTCTTGTTTCTGCTTTTCTGTTTGAACAAATCTGTGAGTACGTGACATAATATTTTGGTTTTGATTTCTAATTAATTATACGCTTTTAATTAAAAAAGGTTACGTCCAAAAGAACTTAATTTTAGTTTTATCTTTTAACCAATTCATAATTTTACCACTGTAATAAGAAGTAGTTATATTATGTAAGAAGTTATTTAACCTACGTTCTAATGCATCACAATTAATTAAGTGTTGTTCGTTAATAACTTCTTGATGTGAATCAATAATCTCTGAAGTATCAAACATATTAATAACATCAATAGTAATTAGTTTCTCAGTAGTCTTAACTCTAATAATACCACCTTTAGCATATTCTCCGATTTTAAATGTTTTTGTTGCCATTGTTTTTGGTTTTTAATTAAAACTTACAAGAGTAAAAAGTTCTTGTAAATCATTTGAAATATTTATAAGTTTAATATCTAACATTGATTTTAATTTAAATAACATTTTAAATCCTGTTGAATCAATAAAATTAATATTAGATAGATTTAACGTTAAACTACCTTTAGAGTTTTTAATTAAGTTTGTTAATTTGGTTTCAATTTCTTCTGAGTTTAAAATATTTATTTTGTTAACATCAAAAGAAACAACATTCTGGTTATATAATTGTTCTATACTCATGATATTATTGTGTGTTGGTTTGTATTAAAGTATACGATTTTAATTAAAAAAGGTTTCGTTTCATTAAATAAAAAAGTCCTTGCGAACCACCATAAGGACATAAACATTAAAAACTTTCAAAAACAAAAAATATTTTCTTTAATTAGTGTACTTTCTCTATCGAGTTATACGATATAAAAACAAAAAGTGTTACAATTACTTGCAACACTTTTAAATTTATTGTACATTGGTATTATCTAAACATGACCACCAGATTTAACTGTATCATAAACATCTTTTAAAGTTCTTGATAATGGTTCAAAATGCATATCTCTTTCAATACCTAATCCAAAAGGAGGAAATTTAATTGACATTAGTTCGGACATTGATACCGTTCCACATTCTGCCATCTCTGAATCTCCAAGATTAACAAACGCCATATAAATATCGTCATTTAATTTTTCGTATAAGTACCAAGTAAAAGCACCACCACCAAAAAGTTTCATTACAATTTTAATCTCGGACATTGATTTCTGACTTGTATCGCCTTGCTTTGCGAATGCTTGTTCAATTGGTTTTGTTATAATTTTCATTGCTTTAATGTTTTGGTTTAATTATTATACGTTTTTAATTAAAAAAGGTTACGTTTGAACATTGTTAATTATTACTTCTCCATATCTTAATAGCATTTTTAATTGAATGACCATAATATCTTTGACCATCAATTAATACTAAACCATTATTGTATCTATAAGCATTAATGCCTTTTCGTACTTTGGTTTTACTTATTGGATTGTCGAATAAAATCATTGTGTTTAGTTTTGGTTTATATTTGGACATTGAACAATGCTAAATTATAGCATTGTCCTTTGTTCTTACATCTTTTAGATTTTCTTGTAATTTAGTTCTACATCTATTAATCATACCTTTAACTGTTCCCATTGGCATATCTAACATCTTAGAAATTTCATCATACTTTAATTCCTTAATGAAATATAGTTCTGCTATCTCTTTGTACTTTGGTTTAAGATTGCACAATGCTTTATTAATACTATTGTGTAGTTCTTCATTTTCAATACATTCATTCTTTGACTCGTCAACAAATTGAAACATATCTTTTCCTTCATCATCAACATAAGAACCAACATTAATATAATTGTCTTGCTTATCAGTTCTGTAAAAGTCAATTGTTTTAGTTTTAGCAATCACATATAAATAAGTTCTTACTTTTGCTTTGTGAACATCATAAGAATCAAATAATCTATGTAATTTTTCAAAAACTAAACTTGTTATATCTTCTGCATCTTCAATAGATTTTGCAGTCTTATTAACAAAATATAATATTTCTTTATAATGCTTTTTATAAACTTGCTCAAAAGTAATAGAATCTAAACCATTTTTGGCTATTTTCCAGCTAAGAGTTAAACATAAACTAAAACTTTCATCAACTCTATCAGTTAAAGGAATTTCAGCAAATAATTTCCATGCTCTTGTCATTATTAATGACATATTATATTTCTTAACTAAATTATTCTTTTTGTTTTTCATCGGTTTTGGTTTTAATGTTTTTTATTCGTGTGTTTGCCTGAGTTTACGTAAGTGTTACAAAAAGGTTTCATTATGTTACATTTTTATTCTTATTTAAAATCATTCTAAACTAATAACAAAACATAACCTTTTTTAATTAATAACGTAAACTTAAGTATAAACCAAAACAAAATTATTTCAAATCTTTTTAATTAAAAACGTAACCTTTTAAAACCTTACACGTATAATACAATAAACACACAAAACAAAAAAACAATATCATGAAAAACACAATCAAAATCACAAGAGCAGAATTAATCGAAATGTTATTAAATTGGTCATTTGGCGCACAACCTGCAAGCGTTCAATATGTTACTACTCCTAAATTAAACAAAGCAGGTAAACAAAAATTTGGTGATGTAACTAAGATTGCCAATGTTGGTGTAATGTTAGGATATAACTATCAAAATTCAGTAAACAATCAGCGTGAAAGAGAAAATGAAATTAAAGACTTTATGGCGCAACAACTTTGGAGAGGTAAAGGAAAAAGATTAAGTCCTTGTCTTGCTAAACATATAGAAAAAAATACTTTTTATATGTCTTATAAAAGTCAACAAACTTTTAAAAGTTTTCATTTTGACACTGTATTAAATCTTATTCCTGTTGCACTCTTAAAACCTTTCTTCCCTGTTAATAACTCTGCAAAATATCAAGGCTTAGAGAAAGCTGTTTATCACAGAGAAATAAGCATTGATAATATACGTAAATTAAAATTTAAAAGAACAACATACGAAATAATACCCGAAGCAAAGTAAGGTATTAAAACTAACTTAAAAAGGGTGTTAATAGCATCCTTTTTTTATGCTATGTTTTAAGCTGTTTAATTAACTCTAATATGATATGGATGTAAGATATATATTAACTAAGATAGTTAAACATAGTTAAGATAACATAGCATATACCCCCACGTATCCCCT
>Ga0209345_10003712_pt1 | contig 15471 bp, 14 predicted proteins | sample Cruoilmetagenom7_FD_187294 | JGI IMG/M metagenome (GOLD analysis project Ga0209345, IMG submission 187294) | Oil polluted marine microbial communities from Coal Oil Point, Santa Barbara, California, USA - Sample 7 (SPAdes) (version 2) | ecosystem: Environmental > Aquatic > Marine > Oil seeps ... | reverse complement strand
GAAGTATTGAAAACTTCCATCACCATCTCTTTTGAGGGATTGGGGGTGCGGTATAAAGATCATAGGAATTGGGAAGAGTGTATAAAGAAAAGTTGCCCTAAAATTCACATTTTATGACATGATTTTGAATATGGTGTGAAATTAGAATCTTTAATTCAAATCGAATAGAAGAAGCAGGTTAACAGACAGAATTATTCAACAAAGTATATGTTTTCCATTGTCAACTTTTTAAAGTAATGGTTAGAGTTCATCGTACTTCGTATTTTAAACCACATAAAATCTAATAAGTATCTACTATTTTACGTGTTTTATTGACAATATTTATATACGATAGACATGAAAAGTTGATAGAGGTGAAGAAAGTGTTGAAGTTAAAATATGTGGCTGTGATACCTCTGGTTTTTCTTTTGATGAGCGTCGCTGTGGTTGCAACGCCGACCACCAAGGGGCCCTATCTTGACCCGTGGAAAATCGACATCTCAGGAATGCCAGATATAGAGTCTATGCCTATAGACGATGGAGCAATACACTGGACGAAAGTTAAACTGCCGGAGCAGTGCAAATCTGCTGACGGATCCGATATGATAATAATGACTAGTAGGGGTACATCAAACAACGTTCTCATCTATTTGGAGGGAGGGGGTGCCTCTTGGAACTATCAGATGGCCAGGGGAAAGATACCCATTCTTCTGCTCAATTTTCTGACGGGCAAGAGATCGATATATACGCGTCCATTCTTTGGAGAGCTGAAGGCATTTTATAGAATGGGGATGTTCAACCGTTTAAACCCGGAGAACCCCTTCAAAGACTGGAATATGATACTCATTCCCTTTGTTTCAGAAGACGTCCATGCCGGAAATCGAGTGGCTGTATATACCGATCCTGCAACGGGAAAAACTGAGACGGTTTACCATCTGGGACACGCAAATGCAGTCGTTGTCGAGCGATGGGCCGCGGAACATTTTGGAGATGCCGACCACGTCCTCTTGTGTGGTTCTAGCGCCGGTGGATACGGATGTTGGGCCAACTGGCTCTCTGCCAAGCAGGCATTTGGTGAGGATAAGAGGATCGACATATTTGCCGACTCTGCTCCGGGTTTAATATGCCAGCCAGGTAACGTAAACAACGACCTGCAGAGAGCTAATTGGGGATATACTGATGTCATACCAGAGGATGCCAAAAAATTCCTGAAAGACGACGGTCAGATCATCTACATATTAAAGTGGATCCACGACGCGTATCCATACCCGGAGAACGAGGACAAGATAATAGTCTTCGATTACCGAAATGACGTTGTTCTTGCCCCCATCTTCCTCAACTGGACGCCAAAGGAGTGGGAGAGTTATCTCATCTCTGCGATGGACGACATAATGAATTATACTGGAAACGACCCAAGAATCGCCGGACTCTTCCCGAAGGGTATGATGCACACGATTCTGATGCTTCCGACGTTCTACACACAGAAGGTCGACGCCGTCGTCGGTGGACAGGAGTATCATGGCGTTAAGGTCGTGGATTGGGCGCGGTGGTTGGTATACGATACCCCTCTCCCAGAGACATAAAAAAACGATCTCGTTCGGTTCGGCGTGGGACAAAATACGTTGTGGCTTGGCGGTCTCGTAAGAGTATCGCCATAACATTTTTTATCTTTTTTTGCTGTGTGAAACGTTTAAATTAAAAAGATCTGATAAAATCCATCCAAACGTCATGCATCCCTATATTTCAAAGCTGATTGGGCACAAGGTTTTAAATTTTTATCACAAATTTTCACCTCAAAAAAGAGTGAACAAAAGTTATAAATATTAGAAAGATCATTAGGTTGAATAATATGAAAAGCGATGCGAGAGGAGGCTATGTGAAAAATTTACTGTGCCTATCAATTTCGATAGTAATTATGCTTGTATCTGTTGTTCCCCTCGTTAGTGCCGTCGCAAGCCCTGTTCAAGATGATTGGGTTGTTGAATCACCCGAAGATCACGGAATGAGTTCTGATCTTCTTGAACAGGCTGCTGATAAAATAGGGGAAATAGGTGATCGTCAGGGGTTTGTGGTTGTCAAGGACGGTGTGATTGTTTATGAAAAATATTATCGTGGTGACAAATATACTAAAAATTTCGGCTTTTCTACGTCCAAATCATTTGGCAGCACACTTATCGGCATTTGTGTCACACAAGGGTTACTTAATGTTGATGATCTTGTTACTAAATGGGTTCCGAACCCTCCCTCGAGTATTCAACCCGGAGCTACAATTAAGCATCTTCTATGCCAGACATCAGAGAGCGATCCTCCGGGTTCGGAGTTTCACTATGACAGCGGAGAGGTTATTAACACTCTTTCCAAGATTATATCTGCTGCATCAAATATGAGAACCAACGATTTTGCTAAACAATATCTTTTAGACCCGATAGGTATCAAAAATTCAAGTTGGAGGACTGGTAATACAATTACTGGAGAGCTTGCTATAGGTGGAGGCGGATTCTGGACCTGCAGGGATCAGGCCCGTCTGGGACTTCTTTATTTAAACAATGGTAACTGGGAAGGAACGCAAATCGTTTCCAAAGATTATATTTATGACGCAACACATCCCTCTTTTCCAGATGCCAACAGCGCTTATGGCTATCTGTGGTGGCTCAATACTCCCGAGGGAGAATGGCACAGAATATTTGTAAGCGGAACAGGGAAGATGTTAGAAAATGCGCCTGGTAATATGTTCATGGCGACAGGCTTTTTGGGGCAGTTAATCATTGTAATACCGGATCTTGATATTGTTGTTACGACAATGGGTATAACAGCCCAGCCTGAGACTCTGTATACGTTAAAAGATGTTTGGGATGCGATTTTACCGGCATTGCCCGATTGAATTCTCTCTGGAGGGGATTAGCTAATAGTCGGACAATGTTTGAAGAGGTCTTTCGATCCCCTCTTTTCACTTTGCATCCATATCCTTCAAAGCTGACTGGACACAAGGTTTTAAATTTTTATCTCAAAAAAAAGAGCGAACAAAAGTTATAAATATTAGAAAGATCATTGATTTTTATGTCGAGAGGGTGAATGCTCTGCATTCTAAGAGAAAAGGGAGAATATAAGATGAGTATAATTGAAACAGCTATTGGCCTTTTTTATACTGTGCTTGCCCAGTGTGTGCTTGTGCCCGTTCTGGGGGATATAATAGAGACCATCACCGGCGAGCTTGGCAGATTCGCTTAGATATCTTGCATAATTACAAAAATTCCACATTCCTGACTGATCCAACCCTCATGATCAGGGAACAAATCTATTTAAGTCAAACCCCAAAACGTGCTCAAAAATCTTGATCTTTGTTGCATCTTTTATCCTTCTTCTCAAAACCTTTACTCCTCTTTCGCTTTATTGGGATTTTGCACTTCAAGCCAATCTCTGCAATCATCACTCTTTGCCCTTAGAGCTTCCTCAATGAACTTACTAATTTCAGAAAGGGGCGTACCAGGTCCAAATATCTGAGCAATACCAGATTTTTTCAGATTAAGAAGATCTTTCTCAGGTATGATTCCACCACATATAAACAGAATATTCTTATCACTTCTCTCCTTGATAAGCCTAACCGTCTTCGGAAATAAAGCCATATGAGCACCAGACAGGCAACTTAGACCAACCACATCCACGTCCTCCTGTATGGCTGCTTGAGCAATTTGCTCTGGTGTCAAACGTGACCCAAGATAAATTACTTCCATCCCGGCATCCCTTAAACCTTGTGCTACCACCTTAGCCCCCCTATCGTGTCCGTCTAGCCCAGGTTTAGCTATTAATACTCTGATTCTTCTACTATGCATGGAAAATCCTCTTTAAGTCTTTAAGCAAAGAAGTAAAAGTTAGATTATAGTTGGCTCTCTATACTCTCCAAATACATCACGAAGCACGTCAGTTATTTCTCCAACCGTCGCGTAAGTTTTAACCGCTTCAACCAAGACTGGCATGATATTTTCATTGCTCCTTGCTACCTGGCGCACTTTACTTAGAGCACGGGTCACCTTCTCATTGTCCCTCTCACGCTTCAATCTTTTTAATCTCTCTACCTGTTTTTTCTCCGCCTCTTCACCAATCTCCAATAGGTTCACTTCCTCCTCCGTCTCCGCCTCGGTAAACTTATTAAGACCAACAATGACTTGCTCGCCAGAATCCACCGCCTTCTGATACCCATAAGCCGAATTCATAATCTCTTTTTGGATGTATCCTCTCTTTATCGCTTCCAATGTACCACCCATCTCGTCGATTTTATCGATGTACTCCATTATTCCATCCTCTATCCTGTCCGTTAACCATTCTATATAGTATGCACCGCCGAGTGGGTCAACGGTGTCTGGAAGACCGCTCTCATATGCAATAATCTGCTGAGTTCTCAGGGCAACTTTTACCGCCTCCTCGGTCGGCAGAGCCAACGCCTCATCAAATGAGTTTGTGTGGAGTGATTGGCATCCTCCCAATACGGCGGCAAGCGCTTGTATCGTCACTCTGACGATGTTATTAAATGGCTGCTCCTTTGTGAGTGTAAACCCGTCCGTCTGAACATGATACCTCAACATCATAGACCTTGGATTCTTGGCACCAAATCTTTCCTTCATTATTTTAGCCCATACGCGACGGAGTGCTCTAAACTTAGCGACCTCTTCAAGAAGATTGGTATAGGCGGCAAAGAAAAAGGAGAATCGAGGAGCAAAGGAATCAACCTTCATCCCTCTATCTCTCATTGCCTGAACGTATGCAATTCCATCGGCAATAGTGAATGCGGCCTCCTGAATAGCTGTGGCGCCAGCCTCTCTCATATGATAACCACTGATGCTTATCGAGTTCCATCTTGGCATATTTTGGGAACAGTAGGAGCAAATATCTGTTACCAATCGCATAGATGGGTTCGGTCCAAAAATATATGTGTTTCTGGCTATATATTCCTTTAATATATCATTCTGAACAGTTCCTCTGAGTTTGCTTTTATCTGCCCCTTGCTTTTCTGCCGCAACGATATACATCGCCAATATGATCGGTGCAGTAGCATTGATCGTCATTGATGTGCTCACGTCCGTCAATGGGATGCCGTCCCAAAGATCCTCCATCTCTCTAAGTGAATCTATTGCCACACCGCATCTTCCAACCTCTCCGGCAGATAGGGGGTGGTCTGAATCGTAACCTACCTGAGTGGGCAGGTGGAAAGCAACGCTGAATCCGGTCTGCCCCTGCTCATACAAATATTTATACCGCCTGTTCGTCTCTTCTACGGTGGCAAATCCAGCATATTGGCGCATGGTCCATAATCTACTCCTATATCCGGTTGATCTTATATTCCTGGTGAATGGATACTCCCCTGGAAGACTGAGCTTTTCATATTTGGGTTCTTCCACATCGGATGCTGTATACACACTCTTAAGAACCGTGCCACCAACAGTGGTTCTGAACTCCTCTTTCCTCTCTCTTTCTTTTTTCATCTTCTCTCTACGATTGCACAGATGCCAAGCCCACCACCGCCACAGATTGTCTCCAGTCCATACCTGGCGTTGCGCCTCTTCATCTCATAGAGTAAAGAGACCATCCTTATCGTCCCAGTGGCAGAGATTGGGTGGCCCAAAGATATTCCAGAACCATTAACATTTATCTTATCATGATCCTTCTCTGAGATTTTCAGTTCTTTAATGTCTGCCAACACCTGTGAGGCAAACGCCTCTTGTATCTCAATGAGGTCCATTTCTTCCATGGTAAGCCCCGCCTTCTCCAGCGCTTTGTTAACTGCTGCTGGTACCGCCAACCAGGTACGTCTTGGGTCGGCTCCAGCCACAGCAAAGGATTTCAGGTAAGCCAACGGCTCTATCTCGAGTTTCTTAGCCTTCTTCTCCGTGGTCAAAACACAGGCAGCAGCACCATCGTTCTCTGTAGACGAATTACCCGCGGTACAGACGCCACCCAATACCGGACGCAGATTAGCAAGCTTCTCCAATGAGGTATCATGCCGGGGAGTCTCATCAATATCAATGACTACCGTCTCACCTTTTCTCTGCGGAATAGTAACAGGTACAATTTCATCCTTAAATTTCCCCGAGTCGATGGCAGCACAAGCCCTTTGCTGACTGCGTAATGACCATCTGTCGCACTCCTCACGAGAGATACCTTCTTCCTTTGCTGCTGTTTCTGCCCAAGACATCATCGACGGAAGTATGCCAAACCTATCGATAGGTTGAGACATAACTCTGCCACGCTGAATCCTGTCATAAAACGGTATCCCCAACATTGAGAGACTTCCATGCCCCCTTGGCATATCACCTCTTCCACCTATGCCCCACCTTATATAGCCGGGAAGATAAAACTCAGCGTTGCTCATGCTCTCCACCCCGCCTGCAACGATAATATCTGCGTTTCCAGTCTGGATCTTCATACCGGCAAAAGAGATAGCGTCCAGTCCAGAGCAGCAACGGCGATCAACTGTAATTCCTGGGATCTCAACCGGCCATCCTGCAACAAGAAGAGACATCCGACCAATGTTCACATATTCCCCGCTTTGGTAAGACTGTGCCATAACCACCTCATCAACCTGTGCGGGTTCGATCTTAATTTTCTTCACCGCCTCGTTTAGAACTATGGCACCGAGATCATATGCCGGTATATCTCGAAGAACACCCATGTATCGTCCAATCGGCGTCCGCACGGCACCAACAATAGCGACATCTTCCATACTATCTCTCCTTAGTCTTAAACTCTCTCGTAAAAGCCGAGATACCGGTGATATCTTGCCCCAAAATTAGTGTGTGAATATCACTCGTTCCCTGGTATGTATAGACGGCTTCGATGTTCCCCATATGTCTCATTGGGGAATAATCGTATGAGACACCGTTTGCACCCAAAATCTCTCTTGCGGTTCTTGCACAGTATCGTGCAACCGAGACATTGTTCATCTTTGCCATAGAGATCTGTTGATGTCTTTCTTTCTTCTCATCCATCAATCTACTGAGCCGATATGATAAGAGTTGCCCTTTAGTGATCTCTGTTAGCATCTTTACCAATTTTGCCTGAACAAGTTGATAAGACGCAATTGGAGAACCAAACTGTTCTCTTTTCTTTGCGTAATTCAAGGCAGTCTCATAGCAATCCTCCGCGGCACCAATCGCCCCCCATGATATGCCATGCCGTGCCTGGTTGAGAGTCATAAATACCCCTCTTAGTCCGCTTCCTGTCGTCTTTGGTAAGATGTTTTCGGATGGTACCCTGCAATTTGAAAATGCCAATTCTCCGACATCACCACACCTCATTGAGCCTTTTTTACCTTGAAATGCCTGAGTAAATCCTTCTGTGCCTCTCTCTACAAAAAATCCTCTTACGCCTTCATCTGCCCGTGCAAAAACAAGCGCAACATCTGCAACTGACGCCTCGCTTATCCACTCTTTACTTCCGTCGATAACCCATTCATCTCCATCCTTTTTTGCCACTGTATCCATCCCAGCCACATCTGAGCCATGATTGGGCTCTGTTAGGCCAAAACATCCAATTTTCTTCCCTTTTGCTATATGTGGTAACCACTTATGCTTCTGTTCTTCCGATCCAAATTTCCAGATTGGGTACATAAACAATGCTGATTGTACCGCCGCAAAGCTTCTAAGGGCCCCATCGACCCTCTCCAATTCGTGACATATGAGCCCAAACTCCATATAACTTGTTTCTGGTCCACCATATTCCTCTGGGACCGGACCACCGATCATACCGAGTTCCCCCATCTTAGGGGCAAGTTCTTTCATATTTAGAGGTTTTTCATTCTGAAACGCATCCACAATGAGTGGTTTAACCTCTTTTTCTAAGAATTCTCTTACTGAATCCCTGACAAGCTTCTCATCGTCTGAAAGTAGGTCATCTATATTATAATAGTCCACACCTTTAAAGTTCATCATCTAATCCCCATGCTCCCCATCGAGAATGGTATTTCTAATATTTACAATTTTCGACCTCCCACCATCCCTATTCTCATCTCATCACCTAATAAACTTTACATAAAGTTATTTATAGTGGAAATAGGAATTATAGTGTTGATATAAGTACTAAGGATGCTGATAGAATGAATGAATATGATTTTAAAGACATCATTTATGAAAAAAAAGATAGAATTGCGACGATAATGATCAACAGATTAGAAAAGTACAATGCATGCACATCTGTCACGGTCTATGAGTTGACAGAAGCATTTATCGATGCGTGGGCCGATAAGGATATTGGAGTTGTGGTATTTACTGGAGCAGGTAATAAAGCCTTCTGCACCGGGGGCGATCAATCTATCAGAGATGTGGGTGGATACAAAGGAGATATGGATAGATATCAAGGGACCATCGCGGCTTTGCCTCTTGAGGTTGGCTGGCAGTTTTTGACATACCTTATCAGACACATCCCAAATCCTGTAATTGCGAGAGTGAACGGCTATACAATTGGGGGAGGGCATGTATGGCAGGTAAACTGCGATCTATCGATTGCTTCAGAGAGTGCCCAGTTCGGACAGGCAGGTCCAAGAGTTGGAAGTTTTGACCCTGGGTTTGGAACTGGGGATCTTCGCAGAAATGTAGGACTCAAGAAGGCGAAAGAGATTTGGTATCTATGCAGAAGATATACGGCCAAAGAGGCTTTGGATATGGGTTTGGTAAATAGAGTAGTCCCAGAAGAGTTGTTGGATGAGGAAGTTAAAAGATGGTGCGAAGAGCTCTTGGAAAAAAGTCCCACCGCCCTAAAAATGATTAAATATGCGTTTTTAGCAGAAACAGAAGGGCTTTCAGGCATTACAGAGCTTGGTGTCGGAGGTTTAAGTTTGTACTATGGAACAGAGGAGGCTCTGGAGGGGAAAAACGCTTTTATGGAAAAGAGGAAGCCTAACTTCTGGAAACATTATTCAAGAGCATAGGCTTTAAAACCTTCTGGAGATCTTTAAATGCCGACCCACACATCATTCAGCTAATTTCATTATTGCACCTGCGAGATCCCCTTCCGTCTCTTCAAGTGCTTTTTTAGCCTCTTCTTCGCTTACTCCAGCCTTCTCCATGACAAGTTCGATGTCTTCTCTTTTTATTTTACTTATCTCTCTCTCTTCCGGTGTTCCAACAACCTGATACGTCTTTGACCCTTTTACATCCATTATGGAGACTTCTGCGTCTTTGAAGACGATCTCTCTATCATCTGTAGTTATCCTAACTTCTATTACGTTATCTATCGTTTCTACATTAATCCCCATCTGCTTCATCATCTGCTGAAGTTTTTTTGGGCTCATTCCTCTTGGAAACATTTTATTCCTCCATATATTTGATTATCTCCTCGGTCATCTCGCTCATCTTCGCACCCCCACCGAGGTCATAGGTGATATTTTTCCCCTCGGATATAACTTCTTTGATGGCTCTTCTGATCTTCTCTGCCCCTTTCTTCTCTCCCAAATATTCGAGCATCCATGCTCCGGCGAGTATCGTGGCGGTCGGATTCACCATATCCTTTCCTTTGTACTTTGGAGCAGATCCGTGCGCAGCCTCAAACATCGCGTAATCATCTCCAAAATTAGCAGAAGGTATCAACCCGATACTTCCCACCATGGCGGAGCATTCCTCACTTATTATATCCATAAATAAATTCGTTGAGAGCAGTATATTTTTATTGAACCTTTGAGGGTTCTTTATCAGCTGTTGTGCAATATTATCAACGTGATATGTAATCAGGTCTATATCAGGGTATCCCTCTTTAACCTTCATCACCTCGTCCAAGAATAATCCACAGGTCTTCTTGAGGATGTTGCTCTTGTGTATGGCAACGACGGTTCTGTATCCTCTGCGGCGGGCCTCTTCAAATGCGTATTCTGCCACCTTTTTACTGGCATCCCTCGTAATCTTTCTGATCGAGATGTATGTATCTTCTGTCAAGGCGGTCTCAGCTGCGAAGTAAAATCCCTCCGTTGCCTCCCTAACGCAGCATAATTCCACGTCTCCGAGTGGATTTTTTGTGTTTGGGTATGTCTCTATTGGCCTCACATTTGCATATAGGTCGTATCTCTGCCTTATGGAGACTGCAACGCTTTTTGGAGTTCCTTCACCTCCTGGGGTAGTTGTGGGGCCTTTGAAGCACACATCAACATCATCGAGAACGTCCCACGATTCATCCGGAATTAAAGAGTCTCCACCATGTTCTCTCCACCATTCCTCACCGGCATCACAACGTATCATCTCCATCTTCGGATTTACTACATCAATAACTCTTTCCAGACATGAGACGAGTTCTGGACCCACTCCATCTCCTGCGATCAGGGCAATCTTCTTCATGAGAGAAACCTCTGGTTTTAGTTGCAAATCGAAGATTTGCAATATGCCAAAAATCTTCGATTTTTGAGCACTTCACTTCCTGTGTCCTACCTTCGGTAGGACTGTGATCACTGGTATCTCTATTCTATTTTAATTTTTTCTATGGTGGTCAAGGATTAAATAGCGGTGGGGGGAACGGCATGGGGGGTATGGGTATGAATCTACCGCCTATCCTGGAACCGCCATGCTAATCCTCAGAGCCTTTTTTGCCAACACAATAGCATCTGAGATTCCATCCGAAGTCAGATATGAGCTTTGCTATCAGTACCGAATCCACACCACCTGAGAAGATCATACCGACTTTATCCACGCTTAAACCCCGCAGCATCCGCTCTACCGTGTCTGTTAAAGCATCTTTATACGAGGTCACGGCTTCATCAGGATCTGTAATATCGATTTGTGGGCGCTCGATTCTCACGCCCTGTTGCATAGATATTCCCTCCTTATTTGCACTCAGTATCTTTCCCGGAGGTATTCTTCGGATCTCACCTTCAACATCATAAAGTCCCTTCTTCTCAGAGCAGAAGTAAAGGCTGCCATCCTCTTCCACGTAATATATCGGCTTTATACCAATTGGGTCCCTTGCGATTACTACCTCATCACCATCTGTAACTGCGAAACTATACATCCCGTTTAACATCTTTACGACAGACTGCACGGCTCTAAGCAAATCGCCATCGTAGATCTCCTCAATTAAATGCAAGAGAATCTCGCTATCGTTGTCTTCGTCTGCTATCGTATGATTTTTACCTAATAGTCCCCCTAATTCTTGATAGTTGTAGATCTCTCCGTTGTGTACCAGCGATAAAGAGACGTCACAAGACCGAAATGGCTGTATCGCATCCTCGCCTCCGACGATGCTCAATCTTGAATGTCCAAGGCACACGTTTGCCATTTCAGAACTTTCCAAATCGCTTAGCTCTCTACTCCTCCAAATCTCACCGTCAATATACAAGCCATGCGCATCGGGACCTCTATGCTCTGTCTTTTGGAGCATATCGGTAACGATACTCGTCGGCTTCTTCTGATAAGAAAAAAAGCCGCATATCGAACACACAACTAACCATTTCTTATACACTGCTAAATAGCTTATTTGAGGATAAAGAGGATTTTAACGGATTTTTCTGAAGATTTGGAAGCTTTAGGTGATTGGCTCTATTATTTTATGTACTTTATTCCATAACCTGTCTGGCATGTAGTGGTGTTCTTCGTAGATTCTTGAATACTTCCCTTCAATCTCATTGAAGTATTTTTCAACATCCACTCCCTTTAGTTGCCTGCCCAGTATCTCTTGCTGAAATAACTGTATGGCTGCTCCCGTTATATTAGAGTTGTGGGCTTTGTAGAAATACAGTTGCACTTCCTCGGGGTGCCCTACACACTCCCAAGGAATGTAACCTTCTAAACCCAGAAGCTGCCTCCAGATTGGAATGAGTTCTTCATCCCTGAATAGGTCTTTGCCGAACGCTTCCACGGTCTTTTCATGGTTGCCAAACGCCGAGAAACCCGCAAACACATACGCGCATTTCTCACATGAACCACACCAGGGCTTCTTTACGTTACAGGAGTACGTTGTGTAAACCTTGTCGCCCGCCTTCTCAAACAAGGTCTTGAATATCCAGACGTCGTGAAACGGTTTAAGTAGACTTACCCTCTCTATGCCTTGAAACATCTTTCCGAACAGATCGAACATTTCTTTTTCTGCGTATATACTTTTCATCCACTGGTGACTTATTTCTTCTCCTGTCGCTTCATCAACGAGGTTGGGCGCGTCTGCGCTCTTCTCATTGCCTAACACCTGTAACCCGATATCATATAGTATCTGTATAGGAATGAAAGACATTGAGCCGAAAAAGACCTCACCGGCTTCCGTCCTGAACTTTTGTTTCTTCACCGGACTCTCCTGAATCCGTTCACTGACTTTGAACCGCTTTAACCGTTCCCTCAGCCAGGGATAGTAGTCGTCATATATGTGGACGACATGCTGGTTTTCACTATTGAATACGTTAGAGACGGTGGAAAACAAATCTTCCTGGCTTTCCATTCCACCGTAATAAGTGTGCAGGTATGTTATAACGTCATAGCGTACTTCTGCTTCATCAAGCAATAAAGCACAAAGCAGGCTGTCTTTTCCCGCGCCAGAAGTCAACATTACCTTCTCTGACTGGGTAGAACCAATCTTCCAGATAGGCAATGCACTCAGGGCACCAAGTTCTTTTTCTTTATATAGTATCTCTGGACCTTTATAGTCCAACCTCTGGATTTGATATCGGTGTTCACTCCAATCCTGCGGAATAGTGTATTCAAGGAATTTTACTAAGTCCGGGTGAACCCACAAGGAATTTTACTAAGTCCGGGTGAACCCATCTAGAGTATTTTGTAATGTCTAATTGAGCAGGCAGCACGGCACCGAATCGAAAAAAACCGAAGACACCAAGAGAAACAGCAAACGTTTTTAAGGCATCCTTATCGCGGGTAAGTTTTGGTTCTTTTAGGGAAAGTGATTTATAGTGAACTTTCAGCGTGTTTAGGTCACCGTCAAGAAGATAATTAAATGTTATCGTATCTTCGCCTATATCAACGCCGTCAAGGACTGCTTTCTCTACAAAAAAATCTTTTAAATCGCTTCTGTCTCCAGCATTCATTCTATTAGGGGGTAGGAGCCATCTTCCTGGTGGACTTCACTGCCTACAAGGGGTGGGTTGAAGACACACACCAGCCGCATGCGTTTCTTGGCTCTAAGAAGGTGCTTTTCATGCTTGTTGAGTACGTATAAAGTTCCAGGCGTTATATTGTATACCTTATTATTGTCCACGAGTTCAACTTCACCTTCTCCTTCTATACAGTACACCGCTTCAACATGGTTCTTATACCATATATAGGTCTCAGTCCCCTCATAGATGATAGTCTCACTGAGTGAGAAGACAACCCCGTCTCTTTTCAACAATAAACGCCTGCTAATCCAGTTATCGTTTTCGGCAGTCACCTCCCTCTCGCTGCCCTTTATCTCCTCGATATTACGGACTATCATAGCACCACATCACAGGACGTTCTGGTTTGATATATTAACACTTCCTCTTTAAGGACATCTTCCACACACTCCTCGATTATGTCAAGTCCCTCCCTCAACAACTCTTCTTCTATAATCAATGACGGGAGGAATTTCAGGACGTTATTTTCAGCACCTGCCAGTTCAATAATCACATTCCGGTCGAAAGCCGCCTTCGCAAGGTTCTCGCAGAAGCCTCTGTGTGGAACATCCAGCCCGTATATAAGCCCGCGACCACGAACGTCCGCCTCCAACTCCGGGTGTCGGTCTCTAATACTTTCAAGACGTTTCCTCAGTATAGATGACTTCTTGTTAATCTCTTGTGTTAGTTCATCCGTCTTCCAGTAATTGAATAACTGGGTGGCAGCCACGAAAGCCAGGTTGTTACCCCGGAAAGTACCTGTGTGTTCTCCCGGCTTCCATATATCTAATTCCGGCTTCATCAAAACCAGCGACAGCGGAAGACCACCACCAATGCTCTTTGAGAGTGTGACAATGTCGGGTTTGATACCTGCGTGTTCAAAACTGAAGAAAGGCCCGGTACGTCCGTTTCCCACCTGAATATCGTCTACAATTAGCAGTATGTCGAACTCATGGCAGAGTTCAGATAATTGCCTGAGCCATTCAATGCTTGAAACATTCACCCCGCCTTCACCCTGAACCGTCTCAACAATGACTGCTGCGGGATCGTCCAGACCGCTGCTACTGTCTTCTAAGAACTTCCGCAAGTAATCAACGGTGTTGATACTATCGCCAAAGTAGCCATCGTAAGGCATGAATGCGACGTTGTTTCGGCTGATAAACGACTCGTCACGGTAGAAGTCATTTCCGGTTATAGAAAGCGACCCCATGGTCAACCCATGAAATGCGTTGGTAAATGAGATGATGTTGGATGTGCCTTTTATCATACGAGCAAGCTTCAATGCGGTCTCAACAGCGTTTGTACCCGTAGGACCCGGGAACTGTATCTTGTAGTCGAGGTCACGCGGTTCAAGGATGATTGAGTAGAAAGACTCAATGAAACGCCGTTTACTCGTCGTCGCCTTATCAAGACCGTGAACGATTCCGTCATTTTGTAGGTACTCTATTAAAGCCTCTGTTACCAGGGGGTTGTTGTGTCCGTAGTTTAAAGTTCCTGCGCCTGCGAAGAAATCTATGTATCGGTTATTGCTTTCATCATAGATGATTGACCCATGAGCGTGGTCAAAAACGGTAGGAAAAGAGCGCGAATACGACCTTACCTCTGACTCCTTCTCCTTGAACACTTTTAAACCCTCGGATCCCTCGTCTGAGACCTCCTTTGGTGCATGTGTAAAGGGTCCTATGCGCAATAGAATTTCAGGTGGGTGTTCGTTGGCTCCGAAGTCTTCCCCTTTTAGAAACTCCTGCTTCTCCATGGTTGTATTGAGGTAGCCGGCAATAGATTTGAAGAGTGCGAGTGACTTCCTGTTGGATGGTGTTACACTTGTCTCCAGATATGTCACATCTTTTAAATATTCCTCGGAAAGCAAATATTTTACCATCGCCGAGGCGACTCCTTCTCCTTGTTGATGTCTCGCGACCGCCACCTGCCAGACGAACAAGACATCCGATCTCTCTGGAGGGTTGTAGGCTGAGAGGAAAGAGGCAATTCCCTTATCGCTTTCTCCGATTACACAGGTCTCTCTGAAGTGCTTGCATAAAATCAAGTAAGTATACCGCGAATTCAAGTCAAGTGGCGGTGAATGCTTGGCAAGCCGCCATATCGTATCGCCATCTTCTACCGTAGGATGACGAAAGCGGAATTCACCATACGCCCCTACCTCTTCTACTCCACCAGTAGTATTATTACCATTCATGTATTTGTATAGCTAAGTATCCCTTTAAAAAGTTTTCGATTTTTTCTTTTGCAAAAAATTTTTATTGTATATAAAGTATAGAGAACTTTGCAAAACCCTTTGAATAGTTATAAATACTCATAGAAGCATATCTCTCTATGCGTGAAACACTCTTTGATTTTGCTTCAAATGAGTTATACAATCACATAAGCAAACTGGGAGATAGACTGAATCATGTAAAGGAGATAATAGATTGGGAGAGATTCAGACCGAT
>Ga0209345_10003711_pt1 | contig 15474 bp, 14 predicted proteins | sample Cruoilmetagenom7_FD_187294 | JGI IMG/M metagenome (GOLD analysis project Ga0209345, IMG submission 187294) | Oil polluted marine microbial communities from Coal Oil Point, Santa Barbara, California, USA - Sample 7 (SPAdes) (version 2) | ecosystem: Environmental > Aquatic > Marine > Oil seeps ... | reverse complement strand
CATGCTCTTTTTCTATAAAAAGTTTTTGAAAGTTTTTTACTTCATCCATCGATATAAGTTTAATAGTAGAGTTGATAAGAAAAATAATCTCTTCAATTGTAAACCCTTTTTGGATACATTTTGAGTATTCACTTAAAAGTATATTTATCTCGTTGTTTCGCTCTTTATTATAGTCTCCATTTTGTAAATATTTATAAAGCTTTGGTTTTGTTTTTTGCCAGTTGTATAAAGTATTGACTTGCACTTCAAAATAGTTACTTATCTCTTTATTTGTTAACATTGTAGTGTGTTATTTTCTTTCGTCAATAATAGCATAAGTACCTGTAGCATAAGCTACAAGTGTATCTTTTGAAAATATCTCAATGGTTGCAAAAGCTGTTCTTTTTGTTTTATTTATCACTTTAGCTTCAGCTCTTAGAGTTTTTCCATTGGCTGGTTTAAGATAGTTTATCTTTATTTCTATAGTAACGCTTGTATAGCCAGAGTCAAGTTGAGATATCACAGCATACCACCCTGTATGGTCTGCTAAAGTAGCAATCGCTCCTCCATGAACCACACCCATATGTTGCTGATGGTGAGGCTTTACATCAAAAGCTAATTGTGCATAACCATTATCTAAATCTAAAAGTTTCGCACCTATAAAATTTAAAAAGCCTACATCACTTTTGATGATCTCACTATGATTCATCTAAATCTCCTTTAAAATATTGATATTATTTTTTTGAAGTATATCTATTACTTGATTAAAGTTATTTGGATTTACTTTGAATATAAAAGCTCCATTGTGGTTGTTACTTATTGTGTATGTATATTCTATATTAATATTCTTTGATGAAAGTAGAGTTACTACTTCATTAAAGCTACCTATATGGTCATCAATAGCAACAGCAAATACATCACTTATTTTTAAAGATATGCCTGCATTATCTAAAACTTTTTTTGCTTTTTGTTCATCATCTACAATAACTCTTAAAATACCAAAATCATTTGAATCAATTAAATTGATAGATTTAATTGAAAGGTTATTTTGTGATAAGATAGTGGTAACATCTGTTATTTGACCTGTTTTATTCTCAACGAATATTGATAGTTGTTTTATTCTATACATTCTCTTTCCTTTTATCTATTATTCTTATAGCTTTACCTTCACTTCTTGCTAAACTTCTTGGTTGTACAAGTATCACATTTGCATTGATATAAAGGTTATTTAAAAGCGCACTTTGTATATTTTTCTTTATTATTGCCATCTCACCTAAACTATCACTCATAATATCATCACTTACTTCAACATGAATCTCTAGTTTATCTAAGTGCCCTTTTTTCTCTGCAATTATTTGGTAGTTGAGTGTTACACCCTCTGTATTTGCAATCACATGTTCTATTTGAGATGGATAAACATTTACACCGCTAATAATAAGCATATCATCAGCACGCCCAATAATTGATTCCATTCTTAACATTGTTCTACCACATTTACATGGCTCTTTTGTAATAGAAGTAATATCTCCAGTTCTATATCTTAAAAGTGGCAACGCTTGTTTTGTTAGTGGAGTAATAACTAACTCTCCTCGCTCACCCTCAGGTTTTACTTCACCAGTTTGTGAATCTATAATCTCAAAATAAAAATGATCTTCAAAAACATGTAAAAGTTCAGATTCTTTACAATTACAACCAATCCCAGGTCCTATGATTTCACTAAGTCCATATACCTCATGATAATCTATTCCCCAAGCTTCACTTACCTCTTTTTTCAATCCACTACTTGTAGGTTCTGCTCCAAAAATACCAGCTTTGAGTTTATAGTCTTTTAGATAGTTTGAACCAGTTTTTTTAGCAACTTCAGCCATATGCAGTGAAAAAGAAGGAGTTGCAGCTAAGATTGTTGCTCCAAAGTCACGCATTAGCATTAGCTGTCTATCTGTCATCCCTCCACTTGCAGGGATAATAGTAGCACCTATTTTTTCAGCACCATTATGAAACCCTAAACCACCAGTAAATAAACCATATCCGTAACCATTGTGTACAATATCTTCACTCGTTGCACCTGCCATAGTAAAAACTCTAGCCATCACTTCATCCCATATATCCATATCAGCTTTTGTATATCCTACAACTGTTGGTTTTCCAGTAGTGCCACTTGAACTATGAACTCTTACAACTTCATTCATAGGTACTGTAAAAAGTCCAAAAGGATAGTGTGCTCTGAGATCTTTTTTTGTTGTAAATGGTAGTTTACTAATATCATCTAATGATGTAATATCCTCTGGTTTTAAACCTATCTCATCAAATTTTTCTTTGTAAAAGGGTGTTAGTGAATATACCCTTTCAACTGTATCTTTTAATCTAGATAGTTGTACTTTTTCTATATCTTCTCTTCTTGCACTCTCTATTTTATTCCAAGTCATTTCACTCTCCCCTTATTTTCTTTAAGTTATTATATTTTTCTCTTTTTTATAAACCATACCTTGCATTATTGCAACTGTTTTATTTTCTTGATTTGTTATGGTTATTGTATAGCTTGCTAGTTTGTGATTTTTATCAACCTCCTGTGTTGTAGCATAGAGTATCTCATCTTTTTTTACACTATTTAAAAAAGAGATTGAGGTATTAATCCCTAGTGCCATTTGTCCATATGAGTTAGATGCGATTGCAAAAGCATAATCAGCTAGTGAAAATATCGCTCCCCCATGACATACATCTGCACCATTAAGGTGGCATTCTTCAACTTTCATAGAAGTTTTTGCATATCCATCATCTATCTCTTCTATTTTTATACCATTCGCTTTCGCAAATCTATCTTGAGTTGTAAAAAACTTTTCTAGTTTTAGTTTATTTTCCTGCGTCAAGACCCATCTCCAATATTTTGATATTTTGCTCTGCTACTTTTGCATTCATTTGCGTAATTGCTGTTTTTACCTCTTCTACTGAAAATGGAAAGTTTGGAACAGAAGCAAGTGTTAATCCTAACATAAATACATTTAATCCTTGAATTGGAAACTCATTGTTTTTTGCTTTTGTAAAAGCATCTGCTTTTGCTGTTTTAAATGGTAACTCTGGGAACTTTGGATCATCATTTGAAACTACATACGCATCAGTTTTTAAAAAAGAGAGATTTCTTAGAGTTTCTCTATACTCTAAACCTATGAGAAGATCTGCTTGATTATTATCAATTACAGGATTTGTAAAATCTCCAATTTTAATATGGCAAGATACTGCACCACCTCTTTGACTCATCCCATGGTTCTCAGTTCCTAAAAATGGAAGATTTCTATTTCCAGCACAAATAGCTAAAACTTTTACCAAAAATACAACACCTTGACCACCAAATCCTGCTATTACACTTTGATATTTCATCTATTTATCCTTCTTTCTACTTGTATCTTCTATAAAGGCATCTGTTGGACATACCACATCTAAACATGCACCACAACCAGCACATAAAAATGGATCTATCTCTATTTTTCCATTATCATTGTATTCCATAGGGGGACATTTGTACACCGTAGTACAAGCATCACAAGCAACACATTTCTCTTCATCAACTGTTGCAAACTCCATTGGGACATAATCGACTGCTCGCTCAGCATCTAAGATACAAAATTCTCTTGCAACTACGACAACAGGTCCAGTTGCTTTTTCATACACCTCTTTTATCCCTTTGAAAAAATCAATAGTGACATCAAGTTTATTTGTGTACATATATTCATGACACTCTATTCCACAACCTTCAACTACTTTTTTGATATCTATATCTTTGTGAGATCGTTCAGGTGTAGTTTGTCTTCCTGTCATAGCTGTTGTAGAGTTGTCTAAAATAACTAAAATAAATTTATGATTTTGATATATTGCGTTTATTAGTGGAGGGATTCCACCATGGAAAAATGTACTATCACCAATTGTAGCAACTACAGTTTTATCAGGGTCAGCAATACTAAAACCACTTGCCATAGAGACACTTGCTCCCATACAAAGGATACTATCAATAGCACCTTGGGCTAGGGCTAATGTATAACATCCTATATCAGATGGGTAGATAGCTTTTTTCTTTTTAAATACTTTTGTAATTGCATAATATATATCTCTATGTGGACACCCTGGACAAAGTGCAGGTGGTCTTGGAGCTACCTCTGGGATTTGAAACTGTTCTGACATAGCTGGAATTGCATAAATATTCTCTCCTTTATAAGCATCAATATTTTCTAATGCTTTTAAGATTCTTTCTTTTGTCATCTCATCTATTTTATGCGTAGTATTTGTATTTTTTCCATATACATTAGGAGCAGCTATTTGCTCCTCTATACAGGGCATTGTTTCTTCGATTATTAATACTTTTTTGTATTTGTTTGTATATTCTTTCATCTTTTCAAATGGTAAAGGATATGGCATAACAACTTTTACTAAATCAGCTTCAACACCAGAATCAACTAAAGTTTCTTTTGCAAAACCATATCCAGTTCCACTTGTAATAATGAGTAAATCATCTCTGTTGCATTTATCAAACTCTTTACTTAAAAAAGTCTCCCAGTTAAACTCTTTGAGAGTTTCGATTCTGTTAAGTTGTTCTATCCCTTGTGGGTATCTATCTTTTCGTGGAACTGCACCCCATCTTGGAATATCTCTTTTAAATTCACCTTTATTTGGTGTATAGTTTGTCTCATCATCCATCTCAATAATTTCTCTTGCATGACAAACTCTCATAACAGGTCGAAGCATTACAGGGATTTGAAACTTTTCAGATATCTCAATACCTAGTTTTGTGAAATCATAAGCATCTTGTGGAGTTGCTGGGTCAAGTACTGGAATTCTTGCAAATTTTGCAAATATTCTACTGTCTTGTTCTGTTTGAGATGAGTGAAACCCAGGGTCATCAGCAGCAACTAATAACATCCCTCCTAAATTCCCAATATATGAAGCACTCATTAATGCATCAGAAGCAACATTAAGACCAACTTGTTTCATAGTAGCACAGGTTCTTTTACCTGCAATTGCCCCTGCATATGCTACTTCAAATCCAACTTTTTCATTTGTTCCCCATTCGGCATAAGTGTTAAGTCCTAGTTTTGCTTTTATTTTTTGAACAACTGTTAGTATCTCACTTGAAGGGGTTCCAGGATATCCAGAAACCATATCAACATTTGCATGGATTAATCCCCAAGCAATTGCATCGTTTCCCATTAATGTTTGTTTCATAGTTTATCTTTCCTAATAATTTAAAAATAAGTTTCATTGTACTCTATTTATTCTTTAACTTTTACAATAATTGTGTAATTTTATAAAATATATGGAATTTGTTACAATTATAATATTCTTTCAAAATGCTTTAATAAATATTATAATAAACTATTCTTATATTATATTCAAAAGGAAAAACTGTGGAATATTTCGATTTTGGGGTAAATTTAGCATTTTGGCTTACTATTATTAGTACTATTCTTTGTATCTATTATGGTGCTGTAAACTGGAATAAAGATGGAGATGAAAAAGTAGATAAAAAAGCTAAAACATGGGCTAAATCTGAAGATAAAATTGAGGAGAAATTATAATGGGTATATTTGAAAATATTATTATAATACTTTATTTAGCAGTTGTTGGATATTTGGGATTTTTAGGATATAAACAAACAAAATCAACAGAAGATTATCTTATCGCTGGAAGAGATACACATCCATTTATAATGGCACTTAGTTATGGTGCTACTTTTATATCAACTGCTGCAATTATAGGCTTTGGTGGTGTTGCTGCATGGCTTGGTCAATCTCTTTTATGGTTAACTTTTTTTAATATTTTTGTGGGTATTTTTGTCGCTTTTGTGTTTTTAGGAAACCCAACAAGAAAGATGGGGTATAGACTTAATGCACATACATTTCCTGAATTTTTAGCAAAAAGGTTTGATTCTAAGTTTATTCAAGTTTTTGGAGCTATTATCATTTTACTTTTTATGCCTTTATATGCAACAGCTGTTTTAATAGGTGGAACACATTTTATATCATTGTATTTTCAAGTTGATTATAGTGTGGCTTTATTTGTATTTTCTATTATAATTACAGCATATGTAATTGCTGGTGGTTTAAAAGGTGTTATGCTTACAGATGCACTTCAAGGTACTATTATGTTTGTTGCTATGGCAATACTTTTGGTATTTACTATTGATTCACTTGGTGGTGTAGACCAAGCATATACAAAATTACAACTTGTATGGGCTCAAACAGTTGCACCACTAGCAGATGTAAGTTTAAAAGAGTTACAACCAGGAGGTGCTGATTTTATGATGAAGCTCTCTATGCTTTGGGGATTTGAGGGTTGGAGTTCTATGCCTAAATTTTTATCAGAAGGTTGGTTGTTTGTAATTACTACTATTACTTTAGGTGTTGGTATTGGAGTTTTAGCACAACCTCAATTAGTGGTAAGATTTATGACAGTTAAAAGTAAAAAAGAGTTAAATCGTGCTGTTTTAATTGGTGGTATTTTTATCATCTCTATGACGGGATTTATTTTTATTGTTGGGGCTTTAACCAATGCTTGGTATTTTGAGTTTAATGATGGAAAAAATGCTCTTCAAAGTGCAGGCAGTATTGGAAAAGTTATACCTCATTTTATTAATGATGCTATGCCAAAGTGGTTTTCATTTATTTTTCTTTTTGCTTTAATTAGTGCTGCTATGAGTACTTTATCTTCTCAATTTCATACTATGGGAACAGCAGTTGGTAGAGATTTAGTTGAACAATTAAGTAAAAAAAGTATGAATTCAACGATGGTTACAAGAGTTGGAATTGTGGTAATGATATCTTTTGCTGTTACTTTAGCGTATGCTTTTGATCAGCAACCAGCTATTATAGCAAGAAGTACAGCTATATTTTTTGCTTTATGTGCCTCTATATTTTTACCTGCATTTGTAGGTGGATTATTTTGGAAAAGAATGACAAAGCAAGGAGCGATAGCTTCTATGATAGTTGGTCTTGTTGTTTCATCTTTTTGGTTGATGTTTGTTCATTTTAAAGAGGCAAAAGAGTTAGGTATATCTCAAGCTCTATTTGGTACAAATTCACTTCTAAGTGGAAAAATAATATTTGTAGATGCATTAATAATTGCATTGCCAATTTCAATTATTGTTGCGATTGTAGTATCATTGGCTACTAAACCAATGAATGAAAAACATCTTAACAAATGTTTTAATGACTAAGAATTAAAATATGTAATTTTCTGTTAATAAATAATAGATATTATATAGAATAATTTTATTGAATAAGGAGTATCACGATGTGTAGTATAGAAAACAAATTAGGTACATGTTTAAATGAAGATATAGGAAAGCTTATTTTACGATTGAGTGTGGCAGTGTTGATGTTGTTCCACGGCGTAAGTAAAGCTTTGCATGGAATTGATGGGATTAAGTTTTTAGTAGATAGAGCTGGATTGCCTGAGTTTATAGCTTATGGTGTGTATTTTGGTGAGATTGTTATTCCTATTTTAATTATTGTGGGTTTATTTACACGACTGAGTGCGTTAGTTTTTGTAATTAATATGATTTTTGCAATTTTATTAGCACATGGTTCTGATTTGTTTTCTTTAGGAAAAACAGGTGGTCTTGTTATTGAGTTACCATTGTTCTACCTTTTAGGTGCATTAGCAATAGTTTTTATAGGTGCTGGAAAATATAGTTTAGATCATAAACAAACTAATGATGCTTAGTAGATGGGGATAGTTTTGAGTAAATTAATGAAAAAAGTATTTGTTTTGGTTCTGATTTCAACAGTTTATTTAAATGCTGAAACAATGTTTTTACTTACAAAAATGCCTAAATTGTATTTAGTAGTTGAAAACTATAGTGAAAATATTTCAATGGATCTCAAAAAAGATATTTTGAATGATATGAAAAATATGACAGATGAGCTGAAAATAGATACATCAGGTTACTCTCATAGAGCCTTAGGATTTATGATATATGATACTTCGATTGATGATATGATTATTTTAAATGTTGATTTGATTTTAGGTGAAGAGGTAAAAAGAGTTGATGACAATAAAGAGGTGTATGCTTTAACTTATGAAAAAAGAAAACAATTTTCACTCAACAGTAAAACTGAAGAAGAGATTCATGAACAACTTATGGATGATGTTTATACATTACTTAGTGAATTTTCTGAGCAATACAAGGAAGATAATTTATGAAAATACTACTTTTAGCACTTATATTACTAAGTCAAATCTATGCAAAAAGTTATAAAGACTTTGGAAATGAATTTCAGTATGAATTGAATTATAAAATAGCTTTAGAAAAAGCACAAAAAGAAAAAAAAGATATTATGATATTGATGGTTTCTAACTTTTGTCCTTGGTGTCAAAAGTTAGAAAAAGTTGTATTGTCAAAAGAGAAAATCAATAATCAAATCCACAAAAAATATATCCCATTGATTTTAAATAAAGATGAAAGAAATTATCCAAAACAGTTTGAAACTCCAATGGTACCTACAGTTTATTTTGTGGATTCTAAAACAGAACAGATTAAAAGTAAAGTTATTGGGTACAATAATAAAGCGAATATAATATATACAATAAATAATCCATAATCATAAAAAAACATATTTTTTGCTATAATACAAAAAAATATAAGGTAGTTAATGGAATATTTTGAGATATTTACACATATAGTAGTGGTGATGAGTTTGGGTTGGTATATGATTACCAACTTACAGTGGTATAATTATAAACTTCAAAGAGTTATCTTAAAACACCATAAACAACAGTGGCACATAATCTATTTTGTCACACCATTTGTCCTTTTTTATCTCTTGCCTTTTCTCTATTTTAGTATCTATTTTTATATATTATACCTTACTAGTTTTGTAATTTGGAATAGAAATCTTGATAGACCAGTTGTTTTGACAGGTCGAGTGAAAAGATTTTTGGCAATATTATTGTTTACTACTTTTGCTGTTGATTCTTTAGTGATGGTGAGTTCTCATCAGTTTTATGGATTATTTTTACCGTTATTTATAACTTATATAATCACTACAATATTGGAAAAAATATTTTTTATCACTTATAAACAAAGAGCAAAAGGTAGACTTCATACTATTATGGGGTTACAAACTATAGCTATAACTGCATCGTATGGAAAAACATCTATTAAAAACTATCTTTATCAAGTATTAAATAGAAAATTCAATGTTTATATGACTCCAAGAAGTGTCAATACAATTGGTGGAATAGTAAAAGATGTGAATGATGACTTACCACTTGATACACAAATATATATTGTAGAAGCAGGGGCAAGACAAACAGGCGATATAGAAGAGATTGCAAATTTTCTAGAACCACAATATGCTATTATTGGAAGTGTTGGGGAGCAACATATTGAGTATTTTAAAACTTTAGATAATATTATCCATACAAAGATGGAGATACTCAAATCTCCAAAACTTGTACATGGCTTTGTTCACGATAGTGTTCCTATTTTACAATACGATACTATCACCAAATATCCAAGTGATTTAAATATTACAAGAAGTGATTTAAATGGTATTTGGTTTGATATAAATCTAGATGGTACTACAGAACATTTTCACGCACCAGTTTTAGGGAGTTTTAATGCTATTAACTTAACATCAGTAATACTGATGGCAAAAAAACTGGGTATGAGCATAGATGATATCAAAGTAGCACTACACAATCTTAAACCTGTAGCTCATAGACTTCATCTTAGTCGTGCAGGTGGAAAACTAATACTTGATGATAGTTTCAATGGAAACCTTGAAGGTATGCTAGAAGCTATACAAATAGCTTCAACCCATGAAGGTAGAAAAGTGATAGTTACTCCTGGACTTGTAGAATCAGATATGGAATCAAATGTACAGTTAGCTCATGCTCTTGAGAAAGTTTTTGACTTGGTAATTATCACAGGAAGTTTAAATGCAAAACTTTTTGATAAAGTTATCAAACATACAAAACCAACTTTTCTTGAAGATAAATCAAAGATGCAAGAGGTGTTAGCAAGTGAAACTTATATTGGTGACCTTATACTTTTTGCAAATGATGCACCAAACTTTATTTAATTATTAAATTGCTATAATCTCTAGTACTAGTCGTTTGTTTTAATAACAAAAAGGAAAAAATATGAAAACGAATAATATGTACTCTTTCATCAAAATTGCTAACAAGTTTGTTTATAGCTTTTTAGCTATTGTAGTTATAGGAAGTTTTTTATCTATTGATATAGAAGCAGCAGAAAAAAAACCTATAATTGTGGCTCATGTTTCTCCTACTACAGGTCGTTTTGCAGTACATTCTGAAGCAGATAGAAGAGGTGTGGAGATGGCAATTGCTGAATTTAACACTCAAGGAGGGGTTCTTGGTAGGGAGATAATCTTAATATCTCAAAATCCAACTTTAGATACTGTAAAAGCTGCCAAAGTAGCAAAAGACTTGATAACAAAAAATAAAATAGGATTTATGGTTGGAGCTGTTAATTCAGGAGTTGCAACAAGTATGTCTACAGTCTGTCAAGAGTATGGTGTTATTTTTATCAATACAAATTCATCTTCCCCATCTCAGTCTGTTGAAGATGCTCATCGAACTAAATTTGTTTTTGATGCAAACGCAGCAAATTATAATCGAACACTACTAAAGTATGCCTTAGATAAATCTGACTTAAAACGCGTTCTACTATTAACAGAAGATAATGCTTGGGGTAAAAGTAGTGCAGAAGCTTCTAAACCATATATCCAAGAGTATGGAGGTAAAATTGTAAAAGAAATTTTTGTATCTCAGACCTTACCTAATCCTCTTGAGCTTATTAAAAAAATTGAAACTATACAAGCAGATGTAGTAGCTGTAAATATTAGTGGTAATAATCAAGTAAAACTATTTGCACAGATTAATCCAAAAGTTTTTGATAAGCAATCTTGGGTTATAGGTGAAGTGGACTGGGAAGACCTTTATTTAGCACCTGGAAATATTAGACCACTTTTTGGAGTTAATTGGTCTTGGAATCTTAACACTACGGGTACAAAAGCATTTGTAGAAAAATATCGTAAAAGATATGGTAATACAAAACTTGATTATCCTGGTCATGTAACCTATTCGGCATATTTAGCTACAAAAGCACTTCTTGGTGCGATACAAAAAGCAAATACTACTGATAATCATGCTGTTATTAAAGAACTTGAAAACTATAAGTTAAGTGCAGATGAGCGTATGCAAAATAGTGATGCTTATATGGATCCAGTAAGTCACCATTTGCAACAAAGTACATATATCGCTACTTGGCGTCCAAATATTAAAAGTCCCCAAAAGAGTATAAAAATTTTAGGTCATATTACCCCTAGTGAATCTAGGTATTTTAAAGAAAAAACGACAAAACTAGAGTCTTTTGAAGAGACACCAAGGTATAGACCATGAAAATATTTAAATTTGGACTTATTGGCAAAATTACTATACTCGTTGGGATTATAGAGTTAATTGCCTTTAGTTTATTGAGCTTTTTATATGCAGAAAAATATAGCTCAGAGATAGAAAATAATCTTACAAATAGACTACATCAAATTAATCAAATGATTGCAAGTGAAGAGATGCCAATAAGTTCACTTTCTCGTACCTCTTTGATGAGTAGTATGATTGGTGAAACCTATTTAGAAGGGGTAATAATTGGGAGTAATGGGAGAATTATTGTTTCAAGTAACTCTGAATATCTAGGGAGAAAGCCAGATGTTATATCTGGTTTTAAGTCTCAATGGCTTATAAATGAACCAGGAGAAAAAATTATTATAAAAGAGGATAAGTTAATATCTGTTGCCTATCTTAATAGTGATATTAGCTCTACACCACTTTATCATACAATAATTACTATTAGTACTAAAGAACTAAGTTTAATAAAAAGTAAGATACTACTATTTGCAATGTTAAGCTCTATTATTTTTATTTTAGTAAGTTCTGGGCTAATTATTATCTTTGCTCAGCGTTTTGTAACTAGAAGAGTAAATGAGTCATTAGAGGTTTTAAAAGATGTTGAAAATGGGAATATTAAAGCACAAATATTAGTTTCTCAAAATGATGAAATAGGACTTCTTCAATTAGGAATAAACTCAATGATTCATAAGGTTGGGGAGTTGCTTTCTAGTTATCAAGAGAGTATTCATGAAATAGATAGGTCAAAACGACTTATGAGAGAAATAATTGATACAGTACCAGTAAGAATATTTTGGAAGGCTAAAGATAATAAATATCTAGGTGCAAATAAGTTGCTTTTACAAGATGCTAGTTTAGAAAATGAGGATCAAATTATCGGTAGAACTGATTGGGATTTGACATGGAAAAAGAATGCAAAAAACTTAATCGAAGATGACAACTTTATTATGAAGGAGGGGAAGAATAAGTTACTGTATGAAGAGTCGTTATCTTTTGCAGACGGTACAGTAAAATATTTATTAACTTCGAAAGTACCTCTGATTGATGAGAATGACGAAATATATGGAATACTTGGAGTTTTTAATGATATTACAGAGCAAAAACTCACACAAGAAGAGATGAAAAAAAAAGATAGTTTACTCTTAGAACAATCGAAACTTGCTTCAATGGGGGAGATGATAGGTAATATTGCTCATCAATGGAGACAACCATTATCTATCATCACTACAAGTGCTACAGGTATGCAGATGCAAAAACAATTTGGAGAATTGAGTGATGAACAATTTGACAAAACATGTACCTTGATAAATGAAAATGCTCAATATCTTTCAGAAACGATTGATAGTTTTAGGAATTATATAAAAGGTGAAAGAAAGCTAGTTGAGTTTAATCTAAAAAATCAAATAGACAATTTTTTGAGTTTAGTTCACTCTTCAATACAAAAAAATAATATTTCAGTTGTTTTGGATTTAGATGAAAATATATCCCTTGAAGGTTATCCTAATGAATTAATTCAGTGTTTTATGAATATATTTAATAATTCAGTAGATGCATTAATAGACTCCACTTCTCATAAGTTTATATTTATTGATTTATACAAAGAGAACAAAAATATCATAATAAAGTTTAGAGATAATGCAGGGGGAATACCTGAAGATATTTTGCCAAGAATATTTGAACCATATTTTACAACAAAACATGCAACTCAAGGCACTGGACTTGGACTACATATGACATATCAATTAGTAACAGAAGGTATGAATGGTCATATTAGAGCAACAAATATACATTATAATTATGATGGAGAAGAACAGTATGGTGGAGAGTTTGAAATAATCCTTCCATTGACTAACATATAATATAAAAAGAGAGATTATTTGTTAAAGTGGATTGAGTTTTTGCTTGATCTTTTTTGGTATTTGAGCCATCTTTAGAGTTGTCTTTTTGATAAAATTATCTTGTTTATCAAATTGATTGACCTCTAAAGAGTTGTTTTTTTTATCAAAAGAGATGACTTTGTATGCAAAACCATTCTCTTCAAATGTGATATTTTTTAACACTACTTTGTTTCTGTTTTCTTTTTAGTAGCGGTTTTTTTAGCTGGTGCTTTTTTTGTTGTAGTTTTTTTAGTTGCTGTTTTCTTGGCAGGTGTCTTTTTTGTCGTTGTTTTAGTAGCAGTTTTTTTAGCCGGTGCTTTTCTACCACCTCTAGTAGGTTGATTTTTGATAATCTCTTTTACCTCTTCAAAACTTAAAGCTTTAATATCTTGTTCATCAAGCTCTTTTGGTAGTTTATAGTTTTTCTTTTTTGATTTGATATAAGGACCATATCTTCCTATAAGTATTTGAGTCTCTTCTTCTGAAAAATCTTTGATTAATGCTTTTGCTTTTAGCTCTTTAAGTTCTTTGATTACCTCTAAAGCTCTTGGAAGTTCTACTGTATAAGGGTCATCTTCTTTTAAACTAAAGTATTCACTTTTTATTTGTAAATAGGGACCAAATCTTCCAATATTTACTTTAACATCATCTCCATTTTCATCTTGTCCTAAAACTTTTGGAAGTGTTAGGAGAGTTTGTGCTTCTTCTATAGTGATACTATTTACACTAATTGCTGCAGGGATTGAAGCTATTTTTGGTTTTTCTTCATCTTCTTTTGTACCAAGTTGTACATAAGGACCATATTGTCCAACTCTTGCTGTAATTGGTTTGCCTGTTTTTTCATCAATACCAAGTTCTCTTACATCTGAAAATTTAGCTCTTGGAGCATTTTCTTCTTTATCTTCAATATTTTTTACAAAAGGTTCATAAAACTCTTTTAAAACATCTGCCCAAGCTATTTTCCCTTCAGCTATTTGATCAAATTCTTCTTCAATATGTGCTGTAAAACCAAGATCAACAATATGTTCAAAATGTTCTACTAAGAAGTCATTTACAACTGTACCTATAAGAGTTGGTTTGAGTTTTTTATCTTCTGTTTTGATGATATATTCTCTTGCTTGGATTGTAGCAATCGTAGGAGCGTAAGTTGATGGTCTTCCAATCCCTTCTGCCTCCATCTTTTTTACTAAGCTAGCTTCTGTATATCTTGCAGGTGGTTTTGTAAAGTTTTGTTCACTTGTAAGGTTTTCAAGGTTTAATACTGTCCCTTTTTTTATAGTTGGAAGAATCACATCTTGATTATCTAAAGCTGCTTCTGGATCATCTGAACCTTCTGTATAAGCTTTCATAAATCCTGGGAATACTATTCGAGTACCTTTTGATTGAAATTCATACTCTTTAGCTTTTCCTGCACTTATTTTATAGGTTGTATTTGCTACAACTGCTTGTGCCATTTGAGTTGCTATTGTTCTTTTCCAAATTAAGCTATAGAGTCTATATTGTCCATTATCTAAATATGGTCTTACATCGCTAGGTTTTAGAGCTAGATTTACAGGACGAATCGCTTCATGGGCTTCCTGTGCACCTTTTGCTTTACTTTTATAATGTCGCGGCTTTTCTAGTGTATATTCTTTCCCATATTCACTACTAATTACCTCTTTTGCCATAGATGTAGCAAATGTTGAAAGGTTTACACTATCTGTTCTCATATATGTAATAAGACCACCAGTATGACCAGGTATTGTAACACTTCCTTCATAAAGTTGTTGTGCTACTATCATTGTTTGTTTTACACCAAAACCAGCTTTTCTACTAGCTTCTTGTTGTAGTGTTGAAGTTGTAAAAGGAGGTGCAGGATTTCTTTTGCTCTCTTTTTCTTCTATATCTTCAAGAATATATTGTCCAGCCTTACAACTAGATTCAATTATTTTTGCTTCTGCTTCATTATTGACTTTTGCTGTTTTTGCATTGATTTTTGCGAGTTCAGCTTTAAGTTGTGGAGTATTAAATTCTGTTTTAATTTTCCAAAATTCTACAGGGATAAAGGCTTCAATCTCTTTTTCTCTATCTACAATTATTCTAACAGCAACACTTTGAACTCTCCCTGCACTTAAACCATATCGTACTTTTTTCCAAAGAAGTGGTGAGAGTTTATATCCCACAGCTCTATCTAAGATTCTTCTTGCTTGTTGGG
>Ga0209345_10003710_pt1 | contig 15474 bp, 14 predicted proteins | sample Cruoilmetagenom7_FD_187294 | JGI IMG/M metagenome (GOLD analysis project Ga0209345, IMG submission 187294) | Oil polluted marine microbial communities from Coal Oil Point, Santa Barbara, California, USA - Sample 7 (SPAdes) (version 2) | ecosystem: Environmental > Aquatic > Marine > Oil seeps ... | reverse complement strand
CACTCCTGATGGGAGGCTTTACGGCATTAGCCGATACCAGTTTGATGATGAAGGCAATATGCTGAAAGCCAGTTTTTCAGAGGAAGGTGTACACGAAAATAATGGCTGGAATCTGTCCAGTTCAAAGTCTACAGAACTTTTTGCTCGTCACACTGAGGTGGTAAAACTAGAGAATGAACAGTGGCTTTTTGCTTTAACGCCACATAATTTATCTTCGGCAGCAGTAGATCCCGAGTTCCTTGATCTGCTTTCTCTTTATCGATATGCGCGTTATCTGGATGAGCAAGAGCTAAACGCCAGCCACTATTTTCTTGCCTTCTGGAAAAAGCTCCTTCAACCCCTTGTTACCGTAGCAATGGTTCTGATTGCCGTTTCTTTTATTTTTGGGCCTTTGCGATCTGTATCCATGAGCTTTCGCGTACTAGTGGGGGTGGTGGTAGGCTTGGTGTTTCAACAGGCGCAGGATTTTTTTGGTTATGCCAGCCTGGTATTTAACGTAGAACCTCTGGTGGCGATTGTGATACCGGTGAGCCTGTGTTTAGTTGCAGGTTTATTTATGATGAGCCGGGTGCGCTGATGCATCTTTTGCACAAAAGATTTCGATAATAATATATAGCCCCAGGAAGGGTATGATCTCAATACAAACATTCGTAAATTATATAAAAAATACATTTTTTTTTAATTCATCGGGTACATTGATGAAGAATACTGTAAGTGCTGAAGTTTCGGATAAAGGCTGCGTACGTAAGCGAAATGAAGACGCAATAATGTCTCGATCAGCACTTGGTTTATGGGCGGTGGCCGATGGCATGGGTGGGCATCTCGCGGGTGATTTTGCCAGCCAGGAGATTGTTTCCGTTTTAGAAAATCTGCCAGCAGAAGATCTCTATCAAAATGGCGTGCCGGCCATTACTACAGCTCTTGAGCAAGCCCACGAAAATATCAAGGCTTATAGTCGGGCAGAGCTTGGAGGTGAGACGGTAGGTAGCACGGTGGTGGTGCTGTTATTAGACAATGAAAATGCCCACTGCTTATGGATCGGAGACTCGCGTCTTTATCGATTTCGTGATGATATATTGGAGCCCCTTTCTCGTGATCACAGCCAGGCTTTCGCGTTAATGCAACAAGGGCTGCTTAGCCCGGAAGAGGTGGATGAACACCCTTCTTCCCATGTGTTAACGCGGGCCATGGGGAGTGGTGATTTTAATCTGGACTATCAGTGTTACCCGCTGGAAAAAGGCGATAAGTTCTTGTTGTGCAGCGATGGTTTATATGGGGAGCTATCCAATGCAAAAATTGCAGAGAGTATTAAAGCAGGGGTGGTGCAGAATAGTGTTCAAACGCTTTTGCAGCAAACCTTGGACAGCGGCGCACGCGATAATGTGTCTATTATCTTGGTTGATACAAACGGGCGTTAAATTTTAAGCTCGTTAAAAAATGCGAGTTACTGTTACCAGGAATCTCTTAATTTTCTCAGATGGATAAAAACCTCTTTATCTGAGGCACCCATTTCAGGAAAATCTGCCAGCAGGGTTTTTCTTATCGAAGGACTTTCCAGACGAAAAAAAGGATTCATCTTTCTTTCTAGCCCCAGGCTTGTTACGAGTCGCGTATCCGCGTTTTGTTGGCTCACTTCGTCGAGAAGCTTGGTAATATAGGTGTTATCAGGTTCTCGTTTTGCGGCAAAACCCAGGTTGGTTTCAATGTAATCGTGGCCGGGGTAAATTTGGGTGTCGTCGGGAAGGGGGAATAATAAAGTCTTGATGGATTCATACAAAATTGCCGGGTCGCCACTGTAACAATTTCCAACTCCTGCATTAAACAGGGTGTCGCCACATATCAGCGCCGGGTTTTCGCCCTTATGGTATAGGCAGATATGCGACATGGTGTGACCAGGGGTGTCGAGTACCTTTAATTCGATATTACCGATTTTGACTGTATCTCCGTGTTCCAGCCAATGATCCACTTGTGGAATGGTTTTTTTTGCAGAAGCGGGCGCACTGAGTGGGCAGTGGTGGGCTTTTACAACATCACTGTTGCCACAAATATGATCGCCATGCTCGTGGGTATTGACCAGCTGGGTGATTTCCCAACCATTTTCTTTCGCCACCGCCATGCATCGGTTCGCATCAGCGGGGTCTACCACCATGGCTTCCTTTGTTTCTGTGCAGACAAGTAGATGGTTGTAATTTTTTAAAGGATTGGGGATGGTGATTCTTTCTATGTGTAACATGGCGGGTACTCGTGAAGATGACAATGGCAGTCAGTCTAGCGGTTTTTTTTTATTCGGGCTACTCTCGGCAAAGAAAGCAGAAGCTACGCAAAAAGCACTCAATCATTGAGCCTATCATAGGGCATTTAAAGCATGATAATGCCCTATGAAAAACTTCGTTCCCTGTCGCGCCCCAGTCAATATTTCAAATCAGGGCTAACAGTTAAAATGCTGGATGCATTTATGGCTAAAATGACAGACAATAAGGCCGCTGAACAAGTAAAAGCAGCACCAAGTCATCTATTTAAACAACTCCATGAGCGACTCAAAATATGGGCTTAACTTGCCCTCCCTTCAGGCTTATTTCTGGATTGGAAAATATTGGCTTTGGTGGGTGGGTGCAAAAAACACCCGTTAAGGCTGGTTTGTCGCTAATTTGCGTTGGGGATTCATGCGCCGTAAATTGTAGGCTGTATTGCGCAGACGCGCTATAATTCGCCCATAATATCCAGGCAGCCACGACTGGTTGCTATTTCATCTACTACTGTTTGAATAACTGATGTCGCAAGAAATATATTTGCTAATGGCATCGAGTTCAGGATCCTTTAATGTTTGATAATTTGACCGACCGTTTATCTTCCACCCTCCGCGATGTAACTGGCCGAGGCAGGCTGACCGAAGAGAATATTCAGGACACGCTGCGTGAAGTACGCATGGCGCTCCTTGAAGCGGATGTCGCGTTACCCGTCGTTAAGGATTTTGTCGAAAAAGTGAAGGTGCGGGCCTTGGGCGAAGAGGTAATGAAAAGCCTTAGCCCTAGCCAAGCCTTTGTTAAGATAGTCAATGACGAGCTGGTAGCAGTAATGGGTGTGGCCTTTGAGGGGCTGAACCTGGCAGTAAAGCCACCTGCGGTGATTTTGTTAGCGGGTTTGCAGGGGGCGGGTAAAACAACCACTGCGGCTAAGCTGGCCAAATGGTTGATGGTAAACGAGAAGAAAAAGGTCATGCTGGTAAGTGCCGATGTTTATCGTCCTGCCGCCATCAAGCAGCTTGAGACTCTTTCCGGTGAGGTGGGTGCGCAATTCTTCCCGAGTGATGCCAGCCAGAAACCGGTTGATATTGCCAATGCTGCCCTAAAAGAAGCAAAAACAAAGTTTGTCGACGTTGTTATTCTGGATACTGCAGGCCGCTTGCATATCGATGATGAAATGATGTCTGAAATTAAAGAGTTGCATCAAGCAGCTAACCCAGCGGAAACTTTATTCGTTGTTGACGCCATGACCGGCCAGGATGCGGCCAATACGGCCAAGGCGTTTAATGATGCCCTTGAGCTGAGTGGAGTTGTACTCACCAAGTCCGATGGTGATGCCCGTGGCGGTGCAGCCCTTTCCGTGCGGATGGTTACAGGTAAGCCCATCAAGTTCCTGGGGGTTGCCGAGAAACTCGATGGATTAGAGCCCTTTCATCCCGATCGAATGGCGTCCCGTATTTTGGGTATGGGCGATGTGCTCTCCTTGGTGGAGGAAGCGGAGCGTAAGCTCGACAAGTCCAAGGCTGATCGACTGGCGAGTAAGATCAAAAAGGGTAAAAGCTTTGATCTCAATGACCTAAAGGATCAGTTTCAACAGATGCGCAATATGGGCGGCATGGCCTCTATGCTTGAGAAAATGCCCGGTATGGGTAATGCCATGGATGCCGTACAAAGTGATGCGGGTGAAAAAGGGCTGCGTCGTATGGAATCACTCATTGACTCCATGACCCCATTGGAGCGAAGTCGCCCCGAGTTGATCAACGGTTCTCGCAAAAAGCGTATAGCCAGCGGTTCTGGTATGCAGATACAGGATGTGAATCGTCTGCTTAAGCAACATAAGCAAATGGCGAAAATGATGAAGAAGTTTTCCAAAAAGGGTGGCATGACTAAAATGATGCGTGGACTCGGAGGTATGATGCCGCCAATGGGCCGCTAAAAAGCACCTGTCTGCGAATAGTTCAGCTTATCCCCCCTTAGTATTCAATAAGATTTGGAATTCCGGTAAAAAGGGCGTAGAATCTGCGCCCTTAAAATGTCAGTTTGTATCGCCCTGGCGTAAGGCTGTAAAGAGCTTTTTTAGGCTCTTTTTTGCCACTATCAAAAAAATACATGTGTTTGTGCTTAACTTAAGTGCATTTTAGTCATCAGTTAATTGCAGTACTTAACTTTTAGGAAGAACTTATGGTAATCATTCGTCTATCTCGTGGCGGCGCAAAGAAACGTCCATTCTACCACTTGGTGGTTGCAGACAGTCGTAGTCGCCGTGATGGCCGTCTTATCGAAAGAATCGGTTTTTTTAACCCTGTCGCCAAAGGCCAAGAAGAGACACTGCGTATCGATCATGCGCGTGTAGACTACTGGGTTTCCCAAGGCGCTCAGCTTTCTGATCGTGTTAAGCAGTTGCTGAAGCAGTCAGAGCAAGAAGTAAAAGCGAGTTAGTTTTTTTGCCAATATTTTTAGTCACACCGTTTATTTGAGTTTGTTATGAGCAATTTTGCTGCTGAAAATGACTCACTAGTGGTGGTCGGCAAGATTGTATCGGTGTATGGCGTAAAGGGATGGTTGAAAATTCGCTCCTTTACGCAGGAAGAAGATGACCTGTTCCACTACAAACCCTGGATGTTGAAAGTTCGGGGTAACGATGGCGCGTCGCAAGAAAAGTGGCGAGAGGTTTCGTTTGATCAGCATCGCAAGCATGGTATAGGTTATGTTGCGCACCTTGAGGGCTGTGATGATCGTAATGACGCTGAGCTATTGAGAGGCCTCGAAATCGCGGTCGATAAAAAAGTATTGCCAGAGCCTGATGCCGATGAAACATATTGGGCTGATCTTGAGGGTTTGCGGGTTGTAAACCTTCAGGGTGAAACCTTAGGGTATGTTGATACGGTGCTGGAAACAGGTGCGAACGATGTGTTAAGCGTTAAGCCTTGTGATTCCAGTATTGACGAGCAAGAGCGACTGATTCCTTATGTTAATCAAGTGATAAACGAAGTGAATCTTGATGAGGGTTCGCTAACCCTGGATTGGCACGCAGATTACTGATAGCTCTCAACGTGATAATCTGCGCCCCTCTCGGACTTGGGGTGGTGGTAGATAATGTGGATAGGTGTGGTTTCGCTTTTCCCCGAAATGTTTGATGCGGTAACAAAATACGGCATTACTGGGCGAGTGATTAGCGACAAGCTGATGGGGCTTGAGTTCTGGAACCCTAGGGACTTTACTCAGGACAAGCATCAAACCGTAGATGATCGACCCTATGGTGGTGGGCCGGGTATGGTGATGCAGTACTCTCCCCTTAAAGGCGCGATCACAGCCGCCAGGCATGCGGCAGAGCAACACGCAGCAACAGACGAAAAAGCAGTAGTGATTTATCTTTCCCCTCAGGGGCGAAGGCTTGATCAACGCGGCGTTGAAGAACTGGCGCAGAGGAAACAGATCATTCTGCTTGCTGGTCGTTACGAAGGTATAGACGAGCGCCTGATACAGGATGAGGCCGACGAAGAGTGGTCCGTTGGTGATTTTGTGCTGACAGGTGGGGAGTTACCCGCCATGACTTTGATAGACAGTATTTGTAGATTGATTCCGGGGGCATTGGGCCACCAGGATTCAGCCGTAGAGGATTCATTTTCCACCGGCTTGTTGGACTGTCCCCATTACACGCGACCTGAAGTCGCTGCGGGGGAAAGTGTTCCACCAGTTTTGTTAAGTGGCAACCATGAGAAAATAAGGTTGTGGCGCCTTAAGCAAGCGCTGGGCCGAACCTGGCAGCGCAGGCCAGATTTGCTCGAACATAAAGAGCTGAGCATAGAAGAAGAAAAGCTTCTTAAAGAATTTATAAATGAATGTGAATAAACGTTCAGTGATATTGAAATTATTATCCGATTAATTAACAGGAGTCTTACCATGAGTGGTAAAAATAAAATCATCCAGCAGCTCGAAAATGCGCAGCTAAGAGCGGATATGCCGGAGTTCGCACCGGGTGATACGGTTATTGTGCAAGTAAAAGTTAAAGAGGGTAATCGTGAGCGTCTTCAGGCCTTCGAAGGCGTGGTGATTGCAAAACGTAATCGTGGCCTAAACTCTGCGTTTACTGTGCGCAAAATTTCTCACGGTGTTGGTGTGGAGCGTGTTTTCCAGTCTCATAGCCCGATTGTTGATAGCGTTACAGTTAAGCGTCGTGGCGATGTACGTGGCGCCAAGCTTTACTATCTGCGCGAGCGCAGTGGTCGATCTGCACGTATCAAGGAAAAGCTTTCCTAAGCTAGTAGCAGTTGAGTTGTTAAATTATGACCCAATTTTTACTGGGTCATATTGTTTTTGGCAGCGGCTTTCTGGTCGCTGCTTCTCCTGTATCTAAAGGAATATCGATTCCATAGGGATCTGACTAAAGCAAATAGTACTTTTGTACCTAAACGCTTAACCGGTTGGCCGTAGGTATCCGGTCTTCTGCCGCCTGTTGTGGCCTGGCAGGCTGTTTTCCGTATTTTCTGGATTGTTTATTGCGGAGTATGTGAAGCGGAGGCCTCTTCAAAGGCAGCGGGAACCTCCTGAGGTATTTCATACCGTGTAGTTCTCACCAGGAGGCCGAACAGAGGGTGATCCAAGTAGTGCAGTTCATCGCGATTCATGCGGCGGGCCTGCTGCATGCGCGCTAGATATTTTGTTAGGTAAGGACGTTTTTCGTGTATTTTTTTTGGTGCGGGAAAATGTGAAGCAATGGGGGCATCGAGTGGCTTGCTTTGCTCAGTGCTTATTAAACCCTCTTGAAGGATATAGGGCTTTTCGTCACCTGAAAATGCCCACCAGTTGATTTCCGGCTTTTCTTCTGCTTTCTGATAGCTGGACAGCCACAGGTCAGTGTCAATATGTATGTAGCGCTTAATGCTGATCTTAATAGTGCCTTCCAGTTCAAATTGGTCATCTTCGGTGATTTCTCCCGCTTGAATCAATAAGGGTTGCGCCATGGGTTTATCGATGCGTGGTTGGCGCCAAGCAACATGGTATAAGGGTTTGACGTTTTTTCTACGCTCAAGTTTGGTGAGATAGTTTGAGAAGGAATGCTCTGTGGGAGGCAGCCTAGTATAGGCTTCGTGTGCCGAGTTGTCGCTACTGTTCAAAATAGATAGGTTAGCAGGGAAGGAGCGATCGATTTTTTGTGGCCATTTTTCTTGTGTGGTCTCAAAGGCTGTGTTGTAGCGGAATACCAGCACTTCCACTTGATACCAATTCCCAGCAATAAGCTGTTCTTCATCTATTGTTTCAGCGGATAGGTTGGCGCACAAAATTGCAAAAAAGAAACATAAGGTGCTCCCTGGTGTTATGGGGTTTATTTTAAAAACGTTTTGTATGCCCATTGCATGCTATCCGAAGGTTTTCAGTTTTTGTTGAAGCCGCTGGGTTTCGTTATGGAAAAAATGGAGTGAGGCGCTTGTGTAAGCGCTATTTCACTCTTATGCACCCATAGTCGGCAAGCCGGTTTTTATCCTCGCTTTTTCATCCTGGCAGCACTCTTTTTACTCTGTGTTGGCTTCTTGGCACTTTTTGTTTGACCCGAAGAGGAAGCAGTGCTGTTTGTGCTGGTTTGTCTGTCTCGCGCTGCTAAGTCTGGAGCGAGTATTTCAAGTAAGGCCTCAACCGCTTCGAAGCGCGCACCGAAGTTTTCGAGATTGTCGTTGAATTTTAACCTATCTCCACCTTCAAGCTTATATTTCCTTGGTTGCGATTGAACCAGCTTTACAAGCTTCAAGGGGTCGACGCAAGTTTCGCTCTGGAATTCCAGTATGCCACCGTGGGGTCCCGCATCTATTTTAGCGATACCCAAGGATTCTGCCTGTAATTTTAGGCGAGTAATATGAAATAGGTTTTTTATTGGTTTATCCAGCAGGCCAAAGCGATCAATCATCTCCACCTGAATTTCATCAAGCTCTTGGTCGGTTTTGCCGTTGGAGATACGCTTGTATAAGGTGAGTCTGCCATGGACATCGGGCAAATAGGCGTCGGGTATCAGGGCAGGCAGGCGTAGGTTTACTTCTGCGCCATGTTTGAGCGGTTTATCGAGGTTGGGCGTTTTGCCTTCTTTAATGGCTTCGACGGCCTGTTCGAGCATTTCCATGTAGAGGGAAAACCCGATGCTGTGTATGTCGCCACTTTGTTCGTCACCAAGCAATTCACCCGCACCACGAATTTCCAGGTCGTGGCTGGCCAAGGCAAAACCGGCGCCAAGTGTGTCTGCTTCTGCGATGGCTTCCAAACGTTTCACTGCATCTTTGGTAATCGTTTTGGGAGGAGGGGTGAGTAAATAGGCGTAGGCCTGGTGGTGAGAGCGACCCACGCGGCCGCGTAATTGGTGAAGTTGTGCCAAGCCGAGTTTGTCTGCGCGATCCATGATGATGGTGTTGGCGCTGGGAACGTCGATGCCGGTTTCGATGATGGTAGTACATACCAAAATATTAAAACGTTTGTGGTAAAACTCCGACATAACCTGCTCGAGTTCACGCTCGCGCATTTGACCATGAGCAATGCAGATACGGGCTTCCGGCACCAGTGCCTCGAGTTCCCGTGCTGACTTTTCAATAGATTTCACTTCATTGTGCAGGTAGTAAACTTGCCCGCCACGCAGTAACTCCCGAAGGATGGCTTCCTTTACAAGACCTTCGTTATTCTGGCGCACAAAAGTTTTGATGGAGAGGCGTTTGGCGGGTGGTGTGGCGATAATGGATATATCCCGCATACCAGACATGGCCATATTGAGTGTGCGTGGAATTGGTGTAGCGGTGAGGGTGAGGATGTCGACATCTGAACGCAGTGATTTGAGCTTTTCCTTGTGCCTGACGCCAAAGCGGTGCTCTTCGTCGATAATGATGAGTCCTAAATCTTTAAAGTTAATACTATCCTGTAAAAGTTTATGGGTGCCGATAACGATGTCTATCTGACCGCTTTCAAGCAACTTTAAGCTGCTTTGTTGCTCTTTGGCCGTTTTGAAGCGAGACAGCACTTCGACTTTGACGGGCCAGTCGGCAAATCTGTCCTTAAAACTTTCGTAGTGCTGTTGAGCTAACAGGGTGGTAGGTACAAGTATCGCGACCTGCTTACTATTTTGAGTGGCGACAAATGTGGCGCGCATGGCCACTTCTGTCTTGCCAAAACCTACATCGCCACAAACGAGTCTGTCCATCGGTTGCTGGCTGGTCATGTCGGCGACTGTGGACTCGATGGCTGATTGTTGGTCAGGGGTTTCTTCAAAGGGAAATTCACTACAAAATTGGGTGTATTCTAATGCGGGTTTGTCGTAGGTGTAGCCCTCTTTCGCTGCTCTGCGTGCATAGATGTCCAGTAATTCTGCTGCCACATCGCGAGCTTTTTCTGCCGCTTTGCGTTTCTCTTTTTGCCAGGTTTCTGTGCCGAGGCGGTGCAGCGGTGCGGTGTCAGTGTTCGCACCGCTATAGCGGGAAATAAGGTGTAGAGAGGAGACCGGGACATAAAGTTTTGCATCGTTGGCGTATTCCAGGGTGAGAAACTCCACCGCTTGCCCGTCTATTTCGAGCGTTTGTAGGCCGCAATAACGGCCCACACCATGATCCAGGTGCACCACCGGAGCAGCAATTTTTAATTCGGTAAGATTTTTGACCACTAGGTCTGCCGATTCGCTTTCCTTTTTGCGGCGACGTTTTTGTTGAACCTGGTGGCCATAAAGCTGGGACTCAGTGATAAGCGAGAGCGGCGGTTGCACGAGTTCGATGCCTTCTTCAAGGGGTGCAATGAGCATGGCAAGGAGGCATTTTTTTTCAGCGCGATACTCTTGCCAGCTGGAAAAAACAGCGGGCTGAACGTTGAGCTTTTTTAACTGCTCTAACAGGCCTTCTCTTCGCCCAGCTGACTCAACGGTAAAGAGAATCGGCACGCCTTGTTCTGACTTTTGGCTCAGGAAGTCGATAAGAGGTTTAAAGGGTTGTTCGAGGTGGGCGTTAACAAATAGGTCGGCCCCCGGTCTTGATGAGAAACCCAAGCCCCCAGGCGTTTGTTCTGTAGGCTGCTCACTGAGGTGTATTTTGGGCAAGGGTTTCAGGGAGGAAAAAAGTTGTTCGGGTGACTGTGCTATTTCGATTGGGGGCAGTAGGGGGCGTGTCACATCAAATTTTAGGTTTTCGTATCGTTCGCTAACCTCATCCCAAAAGTGTTTTGCTGCCAGGGGCAAGTCTCCCACAGTAAAAAGCAGCGTAGAGGTCGGAAAATAATCCGTCAGAGTGGCGCAGTGGTCGTGAAAAAGTGGCAGGTAGTATTCTAAGCCTGCAGTGGCGATGCCTTCGCTGACATCCTGATAAGTGGGGCATTCGCGATGATTAACATCAAAGCGTTCCCGCCAGGCGGATTTGAAGCGAGAGATCGCCTCAGGGGTTAGCGGGAATTCTTTTGCGGGAAGCAGCTCGAAGTTTTCAACTTCCTCTGTGGAGCGCTGGGTGTCTGGGTCGAAAAAGCGCAGTGACTCCACTTCATCATCAAATAACTCGATACGCACAGGCGCAATGCTTCCCATGGGGAAAAGGTCGAGAATGGAGCCTCGAATCGCATATTCGCCATGTTCGTAAACGGTATCAACGGAGTGGTAACCAGCCGCGCTCAGTTTGTTGCGCCAGTAATTCAGGTCAAAGGCGGCTTTTTTTTCGATAATGAAGCTGCTTTGGTTGATATATTCAGGCGGTGAAATGCGCGCCATCATCGTGGATATCGGTACGATGAGTATGCCCCTGGATAGCTGAGGCAGTTGGTGTAGGGCTTTTAGGCGCTGGGAAATAATATCCTGGTGTGGTGAGAAATTGTCGTAAGGTAGCATCTCCCAGTCGGGAAAGTGCAGGGTTGGACTATCTACGTCGGCAAAGAAGGCGACTTCCTCAGCTAAACGTTGTGCGGTGTGGGTGTCGGCAGTTATTACCAGGCTCAGGCCTTTATGTTTTGCTGCTGCCTCGCTAATAGCCAGTGCGACGGCGCAGCCAGCCAGTCCGCCCCATTTTCTATGGTCGTTATTTTTTCTAGGAGGCTTTATTTCAGGAAAAAGGGGGTTGGGAATTGCCAATTATCTATCCTCTGGCGGATGTTGTGAATGCCTGGTGCGTATAGCTGGCTGTTTAAACCTAGAAGTCGCAGCAGGATCACGAAAGTCCGCACATCTTGTTGTTGCACCGAGAAAAATATAAAAACTTCTCATCATCAGTAAGGTGAGCACGAATTTTTATATTCTCCTATGCACAACAGCTGAATACACGTCTTTTTCGTGCCCTGCTGCGGTTTCTGGGTTGAAGTAACCATAGGTACTGCTGCGTTTCTATCGTTGAATTGTGTTGCTGGATGATGGGATCGGGGTGGAAAATTATATATCAGAGGCCTTTGTCGGTCAGATGTTTTGCCCTGGTGTAATGTGAAAATATGCGCAGATAATTAATTAATTGGCTGCGCGACCCTGTAGAAGTCTTGGGGAGTGGTAAGTCAGGCTGGGTGGGTGGAGCCCAAAACAGAGGGGCAAGCCGTATTCTCTTTAAGCGAATCTCTAGATGTATTGGGCAGCTTTAGGCGGCAGCTTCTTCAGCCTCGGCTGCCTCTATTTTTGCCTTGATGCGTTTTATCTTGGCAGTGTTTAACAAAACCCAGAGCCAGTTTGCTTTATAAGTGAAATCTTTGAGTTTGTAGGTGTCCCCCTCTGGGATCCAGGCGGTAACCAGCCTTGCTGGGGGGGTGTTATATTCGACAATAAGGCCGTTCACGGTGATTTTGGTTTCTCTTAGTTTTAACTCTTCGGCCAGCTCCTCTATATCAATGCTGGAGCCTTGCATCATGGGTATGAGTTTTTGAACGATATCCATAGTCATATGAGGGATCAGGTTTTGAAAATCCTTAGCCAGAATCGCTTCGAAAACCTTTTGCGCAAGGGGAGCGGGGACTGAGAACATTATTATTTTTCCTTTATTTGGTAAGGTACCCAAGGGTAATTCCTTGTGCTATTAATTCGCCGATTCTAGTTTTTTTGTTGGTAAACGGCAAGCGCTGGTATTTGCATGTGGTCGACTCTTTAGTGGTTGATGGGGTTCGGGAGCCGTCTGCTAACGAGGGATTCAAAAATAAAAGCACATTTTTCCTCCAGTTTTAGTTGCTTAACGTCGCTGGAAAAAAGATAATAATCGCCCGAAATTTCAGGCCGCTAAGATAATACAAAGGGGAAGTACAGTGAGTACAAATGATCAAGAGCAGATCTTTGACCGATGGAAAGAACGGGAAGCCGTTGCAGAAACAATGATTCCATTGATCGGGAAGCTATATAGAGATCGCAATGTTGCCACGACTATATTTGGACGCCCCTTGATAAATCGCTCGGTGTTCAGCCTGATTAAGGTGCACCGCTATGTGCGCCAGGTGGAAGGCAACGGGATCAGTGTGCATGATACGTTTCCGGTTCTGGAAGCGCTGACCACCCTGGATCTAGGGCCTTCTCGTATCGATTTAGGTAAGTTGACCCTCAAGTACCAAAACTCTGGCACCAGCCTCTCGATAAAAAACTTTGTAAGAGAAGAGGTGAAGGATGTCATCGGTGAAAAAGCCGCGCCTCAGAGTGAAGGTCAAGATGTTGTGCTTTATGGCTTTGGACGTATTGGTCGATTGGTCGCTCGCCTTCTGATTGAAAAAGCGGGCAGTGGACAGGGTCTTCGTCTTAAAGCGATTGTAGTTCGTAAGGGCAGTGATGATGATCTTGAGAAGCGGGTTAACTTATTGCGTCGTGACTCTGTGCATGGCCCTTTCCATGGCACATTGAATGTTCTTCCTGAAGAGAATGCGATCATCGCTAATGGAAATTATATTCAGGTTATCTATTCTGGCTCTCCGGATAGTGTGGATTACGAGCAGTACGGAATCAAAAATGCGATTGTGGTTGATAACACAGGTATTTGGCGCGACGAGGAAAGCCTTGGTCAGCACCTTAAATGTAAAGGTGTATCGCGTGTTCTGCTGACTGCTCCAGGTAAGGGAGAGATCAAAAATATTGTTTATGGCGTTAACCATGACCTGATATCAGACGATGATCAGGTTCTTTCTGCGGCAAGTTGTACCACTAATGCGATTGTTCCTGTTTTGAAAGCCCTGCAAGATAAGTTTGGCATTCAAAACGGCCATGTCGAAACGGTGCACTCCTATACAAACGATCAAAACCTTATCGATAATTTCCATAAAGGGGATCGCCGAGGTCGAAGTGCGGCACTCAATATGGTTATCACCGAGACGGGGGCTGCCAAAGCGGTTGCAAAGGCGCTTCCTGAGTTGAGCGGCAAGTTAACGGGTAATGCTATCCGCGTGCCGACGCCTAATGTATCGATGGCCATTTTAAACCTTAATTTGGATACGGAGACGAGCGTAGAGGAGCTTAACGACTACCTGCGTTACACGGCGCTTTATTCTCCGTTGCAAAAGCAGGTGGACTATGTGAACTCGCCAGAAGTTGTATCCACTGACTTCGTAGGTTCTCGCTACGCCAGTATTGTTGATTCTCTGGCTACCATTGTGGAGGGCAATCGGTGCGTGCTTTACGTTTGGTACGACAATGAGTATGGCTACAGTGCACAGGTTTTGCGTATTTTGCAGAACCTGGCTGGTATCGCTTACACGGTTTTGCCGAGAGACTAGCCAAAGAAAAATCCACGAAACAGGCTGAATCGAGTAGTTATTCTGTGAGGAGACCACTATAATTTGGCCGCGATATATTTGCCGTGGGTGAGCTTGCTGCCTCCCTGCGGCGACCACGTCAGATGCCACCCTTGCTTTCCATTACATACGCTGGTGGTGTGGGTGTGCTACATATATCTGAGTGAATAATTCCGTATCGTTGTAATATTTCAATTTAAAATAAGAATACCTGGAAGCTATGATTAAACTGAAACGAGGTCTTGATCTGCCAATATCCGGCGGGCCGAGTCAAGTTGTAGAGACCAATGCGATTAAAAGCAAAACTGTCGCTGTTCTCGGGGGTGACTACGTAGGGTTAAAACCCACGATGGAAGTCAAAGCCGGGGATCATGTAAAGTTAGGGCAGGTGCTTTTTACTGACAAGAAGAACCCCGGTGTTAAATATACCGCTCCGGGCGCTGGCAAGATCGTTGCAATTAATCGTGGCGCCAAGCGTGTTCTGCTTTCGCTTGTTATCGAGATTGATAACGACGAAGAGAAAGTAAGTTTCCCTGCGCATCCTCAGCAAAAATTGCCTAATTTGACTCGTGGGGAAGTCCAGACAACCCTGAACGATTCGGGATTATGGACAGCCTTTCGCACCCGCCCCTATAGCAAGGTTCCAGCACTGGAATCCGTTCCGCATTCCATTTTTGTTACCGCGATGGATAGTAATCCGCTTGCAGCAGATCCTGCTGTGGTAATGACGGACTCAAAAGAGGCTTTTTGTGACGGATTGACCGTGCTTACGCATCTAACCGACGGTGCTGTCTATGTGTGTAAGGCACCGAATTCAGACGTTCCGGCTATCTCCCATAAGAACGTTCAGGTGCAAGAGTTTTCTGGGCCACACCCTGCCGGTCTAGCCGGTACTCATATCCACTTTCTTGTTGGTGCCTCTTCAGAACGCACGGTATGGAGCATTAACTATCAGGACGTTGTGGCAATCGGGAAACTTTTCGTTTCGGGGCAATTGGACGTGTCGCGCACCATATCATTGGCAGGGCCTCAGGTGGCGACCCCCAGTCTTGTGAAAACACGTATTGGTGCCTCCATTGCTGATTTGACAGAAAATGCTCTGAGCGAAGGCAAAAACAGACTTATTTCCGGCTCCGTATTGAGTGGGCGTACTTTCTCTGATGAAACTGCCTACCTGGGGCGATATCACCAGCAAATCACTGTTATTCAGGAAGGTGAAGCAGAGCGTCAGATACTCCACTATTTAAGACCCGGAGCAGATAAACATTCCGTACTGAATGTTTTTGCTTCAAAAATCATGGCTGGAAAGCTCTTCCCCTTTAACTCCTCCAGCAACGGAAGCGCGCGTGCAATGGTTCCAGTGGGTACCTACGAGACGGTGATGCCCTTGGATATACTGCCGACGCAGCTGCTGCGCTCCCTGTTGGTTGGAGATACTGATGCAGCTCAGGCGCTTGGTTGCCTTGAGTTGGATGAAGAGGATTTGGCGCTTTGTACTTACGCCTGTCCGGGGAAGTACGAATACGGTCCTGTTCTTAGGGAAAATCTG
>Ga0209345_10003709_pt1 | contig 15475 bp, 13 predicted proteins | sample Cruoilmetagenom7_FD_187294 | JGI IMG/M metagenome (GOLD analysis project Ga0209345, IMG submission 187294) | Oil polluted marine microbial communities from Coal Oil Point, Santa Barbara, California, USA - Sample 7 (SPAdes) (version 2) | ecosystem: Environmental > Aquatic > Marine > Oil seeps ... | reverse complement strand
AGTTATGATGATCCTATGACTGAAGATGTAGAAGAAAATATCACAACATATCAAAATTTAATTTTAAAACAATCAAATGAATCTGTTCTATATATAGATATTGATTCAATTCAATTAACAGGAGATGCTGTTGTTAATGTATACTTAAAAGCTAGTTTCTTTACAGATACATATACAAAAGTAGCCACAATTACTGAAGCTGGAATTACTGAGATTATACCTTATGATACATTAGGTACGCCAGTAGTTTCATCTACTATAGCACTAGAATTAGTGTCAACTTCTCCTACAGATTATGTTCACTTCAACAGTGTTGAAATTTATAATAACACACAAGAAGAAGCTGCTTATTCTGTTAGTGGATTCCATATGGCAAATGCATATACATTAGCGTCTGCGATTGTAACTACTGAAAATGAAGCTACAATCGAGTACACAGATCCACTGACTGACTCTGACCCAGACAATGATGATGATGATCCAGAACCAATTGATGAAACAACTGGTGGGGTTTTTAGTAGATCTAATGGGGAAGTATTAGTTGCTAGCTTTAGTTATGACGCATATGGTAGAGCTTTTGGTAAGTTTGAAATTTCAGCTTTACCAAAAAGTGAATTTGATGCAATTATGACTGAGTATGCCGATGCATGTGTTGTAACATGGACAGATCCAGATGATCCTGATCACGTTACCTATGGTGAAGGTTGTCCTGTTGAAGAAGTATTAGCAAAAGTTGGAATAGTTTATATTGAAGAAAATGATGAATATTACTATTCATTAAACGTATATGCAAACTATGGTTTAATAAATGGATATGAAGAAATACCTTATTTCATCTTTGGAACCAGTGGAGCAGGTAAAGACTTGTTCAAATTAATCTGGATTGGTACTAGAACTTCATTATTATTAGGATTATTAGTATCAGCTATTAATATTTCAGTTGGTATTGTATATGGTTCTATTTCAGGTTATTACGGTGGAACAACCGACTTATTGATGCAGCGTTTTTCAGAAATTGTTGGTCGAATTCCATGGCTTGTAACACTAAGTATCTTTATTGCTTGGTATGGACCGGGACAGACAGCTCTGTTAGGGGTGTTGATTATCTCGGGATGGATTGGCGTCGCCGGGGTGACAAGAACCCAGTTCTACAGGTATAAAGGTAGAGAATACGTTTTAGCATCAAGAACTTTAGGTGCTGGAGATGGTAGATTGATCTTTAGACATATCTTACCAAATGGTATTGGTACTATTATTACAACAAGTATCTTATCAATTCCTTACGTAATTTTTACAGAATCAACATTATCATTCTTAGGATTTGGTATCGGACATGGTACTACCCTTCATCTGTTCGGATTTGAATTATCCGGGGTATCAATCGGGGTATTATTATCAGATGGTAGAACTAGACTATTATATGAACCATACTTAACATTATGGCCAGCATTCATCATCTCAATATTGATGATTACATTTAATATGTTTGGTAATGCACTAAGAGATGCATTCAATCCTGCATTAAGGGGGTCTGAATAATGAATAGAGAGAAAGTCTTACACGTTGAGAATTTAACAGTTTCATTCAAGACTAATCAAGGTATGGTAAGAGCCGTACGTGGGATAACATTTGATTTACATAAAGGTGAAACACTTGCGATTGTTGGAGAATCTGGTTCAGGTAAATCAGTTTCAAGTAGAACAATCATGGGTATTTTAGCAGGAAACGGTGTAATTGATGATGGTAAAATCATCTATGGTGGTCAAGATTTGACTAAGGTAGATGAAGAGCATTATCATGAACTTCGTGGTAGTAAAATTGGGATGATTTTCCAGGATCCAATGTCAAGTTTGAATCCAATTATGAGAATTGGTAAGCAAATTACAGAGGGAATGTTACTTAACGGAAATCATTTAAAAAATAGAGTAAAAAGTATTGCAAACGAAACTAAAAATACTTTATTAACTGCTTTAGATGTAGTTAGTAATCTTAGTGACGATCGAAAAGTACTTAAAAAATCGAAGGATTCAGATAAACAACAAAAATTAATTGCTAACGCTAAAGCTTTAGCTGTAGCAAAAGATAATGTAAAAGAAGCAAAAGCGAATTATAACTCTATAGTAAAAGAAGCAAAAATTAAAGTAAAAACGGATTTGAAAACTAAAAAACAAGATACAGCTAATGAACTCGCTGCTTTAAAGGCACTACCAAAGACAAAAGAAAATAAAACAAAAATTGCTGGCGTAAAAGAAAGTTTATTACGTTTTAAAAAAGTAACTAAAAAAGAAGCCTATGATAGAGCAATTAAAGTTATGTCTGAGGTTGGTATCCCTGAACCAGATAGAAGATTTAGACAGTATCCATTCCAATTCTCAGGTGGTATGAGACAAAGAATCGTTATCGCTATAGCTTTAACTGCTTCACCAGAGATATTAATTTGTGATGAACCTACAACTGCATTAGATGTTACAATCCAAGCTCAAATCCTTGAACTTATAAATGATTTGAAAGCATTAAGACATTTATCAGTTATCTTTATTACACATGACCTTGGTGTTGTTGCTAATATGGCTGACAGAATTGCTGTTATGTATGCAGGTAAGATCGTGGAAAAAGGAACTGCAGAAGATGTATTCTATAATCCAAGACATCCTTATACATGGGCACTTCTAAGTTCGATGCCAGACTTAGATTCAAAAAATAGACTTAGAGCTATTCCAGGTACGCCTCCAAATATGTTATTCCCTCCAAAGGGTGATGCATTCGCAGAGCGTAACGAATTTGCTATGAAGATTGATTTTCAAAAACAACCACCAATGTTTAAAATTTCAGAAACACATGAAGCTGCAACTTGGTTATTACATCCGGACGCACCTAAAGTAGATATGCCAAATATTATTCAAAAAAGAATTAACAGAATGCTTGAAGCTTCAGATGAGGAGGCCAAAAATGCCTAATGCAAATGCACAACCTATTCTTGAAGTGAGAAACCTGAAAAAGTATTTCAAATCAGGACGTGGGAAAAACAGATTAGTTGTTAAAGCAATTGATGATGTTACTTTCCATATTAATAAAGGTGAGGTATTCGGACTTGTTGGTGAGTCTGGTTGTGGTAAAACTACAACAGGACGTACTATTATTAAATTATATGAACCTACGGATGGTGAAATATTCTTCCTTGGTCAAAGAATTGGCGCTGGTACTGAAGGACTAAAAGCTGAAATCAAAGACAAACGTAGATCAGTAAATAAACAACTTCGTGGATTAAAAGCTGAAATGACGCAAAAAGCTGCTAATGCAACTGATGCTGAAAAGAAAGCTTTACAAGAAGATTTTCAAAAAACAAAAGATGATTTAAATCAGGAAAAACAAAAATACGTAGAAATTAGAAAGCTAGAAATTTCTAAACGCAAATCACAAAGAGAAGATTCTCCGGAAGTTATGAGAAAGATGCAAATGATCTTCCAAGATCCAATCGCATCACTTGACCCTAGAATGACAGTTAAAGAAATTATTGCTGAAGGGTTAAGAATAGCTGGTGTCAGAAGTGATAAGGAAATCATGAAACGTGTAAATGAAAGTTTAGAGACAGTTGGATTGCTTCCTGAACATGCAAGTCGTTATCCACATGAATTTAGTGGTGGTCAGCGTCAAAGAATTGGTATCGCTAGAGCATTGGTTGTAAACCCAGAATTCATCATTGCTGATGAACCTGTATCTGCCCTTGACGTATCAATTCAAGCCCAAGTTATTAACTTATTGAATGATTTGAGACAAAAATATGGAATTACTATTCTATTTATTGCTCATGATTTATCAATTATTAAATACTTTAGTGATAAAATTGGGGTTATGTATTATGGGAACTTAGTAGAATTAGCTCCTGCAGAAGAGTTATTTCTAAATCCTTTGCACCCTTACACACAATCGTTATTATCGGCGGTTCCATTACCAGATCCAAGATATGAGAAAAAGCGTAAGAGAAAAGCATATAAGCCACATGAGGTGCATAATTATAAGGAAAGCCCTCCAATATTGCATGAAATCAAAGAAAATCACTATGTTCTTGCAAACGAAGAAGAAATCATGAATTACAAGAAGATTCTTAAGTAATGATCAAAAAATTATTAATAAATGTCTTGGTGGCTGGACTATTGTTCTTACTAATTATTTTTTCAATATTAGATGGAGATTTCACTGAGTTAAATATTCAAAATTCACTGTTTGTAGCTGGATTTTTGATGGCTTCAGTAGGATTACTCTCTCTTACAAATGTAGGAAGTATGTTCAGAGGGTTTAATTTCGCATTCAAAAAATTCTTATTTAAAAAGTATCAAAATATAGATTACTATGAGTACTCTAAACAAAGAGATGACATCAGAAAGCGAAAAGAAAAACCTACTGGTTGGGCAGCATTACTTGTGGGATTAGTTATAATTATTGTTTCAATATTTATATTCTAATAATTACATAATAAAAGAAGTGTTTAATTTAAACACTTCTTTTTTAATGACTTATTCGCTACCTAAGCATATAAGTCAAAAGACCCAGTTTGAATTTAACTGAATCTATATATGAACATAATTTTGTGTGAATACGACATCTTAAATCAAGATCGCACAAATCTATTTACTATTTCTATACTAAAAACTAATTAATATTTAACAATAAGCTAATGAAATTGGTTTAAATATAGACGTTTATCAGGCTTAATGGTTATAATAACCAGAAATCATTCCTTGTATCAACATTATTATGATATAATGTTAATAACGCGACATGCAAATCTATCTCGCAAATGAGAAAGATGCATTACCTACAAATTCAGGCTCACCTGAATCTTCGAAATCTAATAGTTGACCATAAAGAGTATTTGCATATGTTTCATCAGTTGATGTATTAGCTGATAATTGAAATACATATTCAGGTTCTCCTGAATCTTCAAAGTCTAGTTGAAATACATATTCAGGTTCTCCTGAATCTTCAAAGTCTAGTTGAAATACATATTCAGGTTCTCCTGAATCTTCAAAGTCTAATTGAAATACATATTCAGGTTCTCCTGAATCTTCAAAGTCTAATTGAAATACATATTCAGGTTCTCCTGAATCTTCGAAATCTAATTTAAATACATATTCAGGTTCTCCTGAATCTTCAAAGTCAAGAAGTTCAATATCATTATTATTAATAGCAAGAGAATCGCTTGCACTAACACCCATAAATCCAAATCCAAATAACATAACTAATACTAACATAATTTTTTTCATAATTTTCACCTCACGTATATGATACTCTAAATGGAAGAAATTATACAGCGCACATATGTCGCATAACGGAGAAAATATTATGAATTCCATGGAACTTGCTAATTATTTAGAAAAAATTAGGTTTGGTAGAAACGTTTCCCAAGAAGAATTTGTCGAAGGTGTCGTATCGATAAGACAGTACCAAAGATATAAAAATGGGGACAGCGTTATACCGTACGAGAAAATTGATCAGTTTGCTGAAAAGTTAGAGATAAACACGAAAAAATTATTAACAGAGTTTGATAAGGAAAAAGCAAAACAATATTCTAAGATCAATGCTTTTTATAATGCAGTAGCTAATAATGACTATAAGAATGCTATCAATTTAAAAAATGAATTGGAACGTGATTTGATTATCTCCGAAGAAGGACGAAAGTATTTTACTCACGCTAAGATTGTTTATAATTATTATTCTAGAAAACTTACTCTAAATGAAGTTATTGCTGAAGTAACCGAATTAATTGATTATCCTACAATTTTAAGAAAGAGATATTATACAGATGTAGAAGTATTGATTCTATCCTTCTTACTCAGCGTATTCTCGGGAAAACAACAGGAAATGTTACTTAGTAAACTTAACTATATATGTAGTAGTGAAGATACCATTATAGCAGGGGATAACTCAAATTATATTTTCATCCTGATCTTAATGAGAATAGCGAAAACATACGGTATAAAACGAGATTATCCTAAGGTTATATACTACTGTGAATTAGGGTTAGAACGCGGTATAAAAAATAAACAGTATTATCTTTGGGAGTATTTCTTTTATTATAAGACACTTGCACATTACGCATTAGGTCAGAAAGAAGAGTTTGATAATTCTTTACTAAGATGTTTTAATGTTTTACATATGGAAGGTAATTTTTCTAAAATTGAAAAGTTTACTCAGTTAATTGAGAAAGACTTTAGAATAAATTTTAGAGAGTATGTAGTAGGTTTAATCAGTCAAAAACCAAAAGATAACTAGGCAACGAAATCATTCGTTGCTTTTTATTTTTCAGTTAATTACACCAAAAATTCACAATACGACATCAGGTGTCGCATCTAAATCCATAAATATTTACAATAAATATTAAATACGACATATGTGCGCTGTTAAGTGTCTATCAATGTATAGTATAATATAAGCATACGACATCAGATGTCGCGTGTACCTACGAAGGGAGTAATTATATGGAAATTCAAATTCTTAATATATTTGATTTTGTAATAAGCCACGACTTAACAACAAATGACCTTTTACAAAATATTTTAAAGTTTTGGACACATACTGATACATTACTATTTTATATATTTGTAATGACATTATTAATATTATTAATAGTTTATGTAATTAACCAGGAAATTCAATTTGGATACTATTTAATAACTCCTAACTTAAATAATCATTCGGATTATATTAAGAAAAGCATTGATGACAGCAATGTCCAAAGAATTGATGCTGGAGTGTTTAGTGATAAGAGAGTCAGTAACTTATTAACTAATAAAGAAGAAATTTCAGAAGATGAGGAACACGAGATTGTATTTATGTTAGATCGAAATGGATATTTCTTATATGCTAACGATAATGCACTATTACTCTTTAACTCAAACATTGAAGATATATTAGGTGAATCTATATTTAATATATATGAATCACATGGGATATATGAAAAAGATTGGTTTAACGAAGTGAAATCAAAGTACATTGCAGACAACATTCTAAAATTCGTAGATTTAACCGATAAAGAAGAATTTGTTCTAATGAACTATCATGCGAATTTAGATACAAAAGGAAGAATAGAATCGTATATAGTTACAGGAAACGATGTATCGGCATTGATGAATTCAGACACTCTAAGACATTTTTATACAGGCAAGGACCAATTGACTGGATTACTTAATCAATACGGCATGTTTGAAAAGTTAAAACAGATGCATCATGCAAAATCAGCATTAGCATTCTTCATAGAAACAACTCATTTCACAGAAATACATGATTATTATGGACATGAAGTTGCAAATCAATTGCTTAATGAGATAGTTAGAGACCTTCAAAGCATTACAGACGATACTTGTATTGTAGCTAGATATACAGAATCTAAATTCGTAGTTATTTGCTTTAATGGCATAATAACACAAGAGACGATTAACAATTATCTGAAGAAGATAGAGGATTTTGTATATCGCTCTTATAAAATTGGTAAACTTGATTTACAGGTAGACAAAAGAGTGGGGTATGCAGTATATCCAACTGATATAAATCAAATGGAAGAAATAATTTCTTTATCAAGTATTGCCTTAAAAGACGCGATTACTAGAAATAGTTCTGAAATAACTAGGTACAACAACAAAATGAAAGAAAAATTAAAATATAATCTTGAACTAGCAAATAAGCTTAAACTTGCTTTAGACAATAATAAGATTCAAGTGTTTTTCCAAAAAGCTATTGATTGTACGAATGATCAAACATATGTTATAGAAGAGTTATCTCGTTGGTATGATGAGGAATATGGGTATATTTCACCATTAGAATTCTTCAGGATTGCTAAAGAGACAAATCAACTAGATCGATTAGATAGATATATGGTTATGAGGTCACTAAGCACTTTTAAAGATTTAAAGAAAAATGATGAGTTTAAAAATGCTAAACTCACGATAAATCTAGCGCCTAGTACTCTTCTTAACTTAAAATTCTATCAATACTTTGATAATGCAGTAAAAGAAATGAGTTTGTTACCAAAGGATATCTATATTGAGATATCAGAAGGTACCTTTGTAAACAAACTAGACTTATGTATTTCAAGAATTAATATGTATAAAAAAAGCGGATACTTAATTGCTCTTGATGATTTTGGAATAGAATATTCATCATTAGCAATACTAGAAAGAGTTAATTTTGATATTATTAAGATTGATGCTCACTTCGTAAGAAATATTAATAATATAAGTAATCAAGAAATAATTAAGATGATAAGAAGAATTACAAAAATTACAAATAAGGAAATGATAGCTGAAGGAGTAGAAACCAAAGAACAAAGCGACATGCTTAAAGATCTTGGGTGCTTAATCCAACAGGGCTATTATCTACATAAACCAGAGAATTTAATGAATGCATAAATGATTAATATTCTTTCTTATAAAACACCCAAAATTCAATTTGGGTGTTTTTTTTTTAAAAGTAGTGGACTTGAATAATGGGTAGTGTTATAATATAGATGTTTATAAATATAGATAAGTATCTATATAAGGAGAAAACTATGGATTATACGAAATTATTTAAAACTTTCGCAGACAAAAATAGAACTGAAGTAGTCAAAAGACTAGCAAAAGGTAACTGTTGTTCATGTGATTTTGAGAAAGATTTTGATATTTCTCAACCAACTCTTGCATATCATTTGAAACATATAAAAGAAGCTGGGTTAGCCACTTCTAAAAAAGAGGGGACTTGGAATAAATATCATTTAAATTATGACGCTATTGACGATATGATCAAGTTTCTAAATGATATAAAGAAATTAGGTGAAGGGATAACGTGTGGTAAATGCTAGGAAGTATATTTAGTTCACTTAATGATATTTTATTAAAGATGACTTGGCTACAAAATCTAGTTAATTTTATTTTAGAGGATATATTTGGAATGAGTACAGAGTCAATGTTATTTGATAGTGTATCATTCTTCATCTATGATGTATTAAAAATATTTATATTATTATCAGTTTTAGTATACTTTTCTAGTTATATACAAACTCATTTTACAGTTGAAAGAACAAGAAAGATATTATCGAGATTTAAAGGTATATGGGCAAATACAATAGGAGCTTTATTGGGAACTGTAACACCATTTTGTTCATGTTCATCGATACCTATATTTATAGGTTTCACAAGAGCAGGGTTACCAATTGGTGTCACTTTTTCATTTTTAATATCTTCACCGCTTGTTGATCTAGCCTCAGTTGTAATGTTAGCTGGTATTTTTGGTTGGAAAATTGCATTAATCTATGTAGCTGTTGGCATTGTTTTAGCTGTAATTGGTGGAAGCTTAATTTCAATATTTAAAATGGAAAAATACGTAGCTGATTTCTTAAAAGAAAAATCAGAAGGAGAAGCTTTAGAAGATGAGGATTATTCTACTTTTAAAGCAAAGCATAGATTTGCATGGGATCAAGTCAAAGAAATATTTAAAAGAGTATGGAAATATATTCTACTAGGAGTAGCAATCGGGGCAGCAATCCATGGATACATTCCTCAAGAGTTAATAGAGAAAGTACTAGGTGCAGATAAATGGTATTCAGTACTAGTAGGTGTTATAGCTGGCATCCCAATGTACTCAGATATATTTGGAACACTACCAATTGCTGAAGCACTTGTACTTAAAGGTGTAGGTGTTGGAACGATACTAGCATTTATGATGGCAGTAACAACATTAAGTATTCCGTCATTAGTATTATTGAAGCGTGTTGTGAAAACTCGTTTACTAATTATTTTTGTAGGAATTTGTAGTATAGGAATAATAATAATTGGATATTTATTTAATTATTTTATTATAATATAGGAGGAAATTATGAAAATCAAAATTTTAGGTTCAGGTTGTAAAAAATGCAAAAAGTTATATCAGAACTCAATTTTAGCAGCTTCAAAAAAAGGGATAGAAATTGATATTGTTAAAGTGACTGACTTTTTGGAAATTGCAAAATATAATGTTATGCAAACACCAGCTTTAGTGATTGATGAAACAATAATGAGTAAAGGAAAAGTTCTAACAGTAGATGAAATCGTGGAATTGTTATAAAAAACATGTAAAGCACCTGTAGATAGGTGCTTTTTTTTACAGTCATATTGACACTTATAGATATTTTTGTTACTATATTTTTAACAGTCGGAGGATATTTATGATTGAAATAAATTATGATGAAGTAAGAGAAGAATTAGAGAAGAAGAATCTCTATGATATTCAAAAAGATTTGACTTCAAGCAGAAGATTAAGAACTGCGATTATGAGCTTATTAACAACAGCTTTATTATTAACTATTGCTTACGGAATGTTAGAAGATCCACTTGTTTATACATTGAGTAATATTGGGAACTTCTTTGATTACAAGATATATTTTATAATTTGGTCAGTAGTAGCAGGATTATCAATTCAGTTTACTGTTGGAGTGCTATTTAAGTTAGAAGAATACAAGTCAAAATTTGGATACCATTTTATAGGTATTTCAGTCGCTTTGCTTATACTAACAGCGCTTATTCCTGCATTGAAAGATATTTATCCTTTTTGGCATACTGTACATACTGTAACGAGCGGATTACATGCTTTGTTCTTATATCTTGCATTAGTACCATTTTCGATTTGGGTTAGTAAAGAGAATCCTAGATTGAGGTTAACTATATTTATTTGGCTAGGTATTGTTTGGGCAGGTTCGATTTTGATGATTATTTTATTTAGACATAGCGCATTATTTGAGCTATGGTATTTTATTACAAATATTATATTCTTACTATATTTAAGTTTAGTTCTGTTTGAGAAAGAAATTATTAAAAAAAGTGTAAAACTAATGATTAATGAAGATAATTTGAATGTAGCAATTGAAAAAGTCTTTGTTAACCTAGAGAATTTGACTGAGAAGAAAAAAGGAAAAGTCAAAACATAATTAATGCTTTGGCTTTTTGACATCAGTAAATATAATTGTAGAATAAAGAAGCGTGGGGAGATACTATGAAATTATCTTTAAAAATTAGTTATGTGATTATTTATATAGTTGGATTCTTCTTTATAATGCTGGCATTTGGTAGTTTTGCTGAAGAAGAATGGTCTGTTACTGAAAAATTAGTAGGCTTTTTAATGCGGTGTATACCCGGAGCTATATTAATTTTTTTAAACTATTTCTTAAGAAATAAGAGATTAGTTTTAGGAGTAGTATTTGTGATTTTAGGAATCGTTTCATTTTTCTTCTTTAGAATGGTCACTTTATATGAGATTCAGTGGGGTCTTATTTTTACAATATTAATACCACTAGTTGTGATTGGAGTACTATTTATAATAGATGGTACAAAAACAATGAAAGTTTCGCCATAGAAAAGTTGTATTTTATAGTTTTTTTTGCTAAAATTGTATATAGTACTTTGGAGGCAGATATGATTAGAGAAATAAATAACAAAAAAGACTTAAAGAGGTTTATATATTATGTGAAGGATTTATATAAAGATAACCCACATTATATTTACCCTCTTTTTTCTATATTATTTAAAGAATTGAGAAAAGAAGTTATCGAAGAAAAAAATTATACAGCGATTCTTTCTCTAAACGAGAAAGATGAAATTTACGGAAGGCTTTTATATAGAATAGAGTTTAACGAGAAAGAAAAAAGAAACGTGTGTTACTTTTCATATTTTGATTTAATAAACTCTGAATCAGTTGCTAGAGAATTGCTTGAATATATGGAAGTTAAAATGCAAGAAAAAGGAGTAAATCATTCAGAAGGCAGTTTTACACCTTATGATCCAGATAACAGGCGCGGAATTTTAATCAACAACTTCGATTGTGATCCAATGATCTTTACTTCATATAATATGGATTATATACCAAGCTTATTAGAAAATTATGGTTATACAAAAACTAGAGACACTTTTAGTATGGAACCTCAAATCAATGAAAAAAACAGAAAAAAATTAGATTCTTTAGGTAGGTTCTTCGAAAGAAGACATGATGTTAGAGTTGATTATTTAGATTTCAAGCATTTAGATAAAGAAATTGAAGACATTCATACTATCTTGAAAGAAGCTGATAACGAGCATATTTACCAAGAGACTCCTTCAATTGAGTTAATTAGAAGTGTAGCTAGTAATTTAAAATTCTTTTTAGACAAAAGAATAATTAGAATAGCTAGAGAAAACGAAACAAATAGACCCATAGGTTTTTGTTTTTGTTTACATGACTTTAATCAAGTGTTTAAGATTCTAAAAGGCAAAGTTAGACCTTTAAGAATGCTTCTTTTAAAGAAAAAAATAACAAAGGCACGAGGTATGATGCAGTATGTAGTTCCTGATTATCAAGGGAATGGGCTGATTGGTTATATCTTTATGAAAATATTTGCTGAGTTTGAGAATATTGGTATCACAGAATTTGAAGCGGGAACTATGATGGAGGATAACACTAAACCGATGTCAGTTTTTGAAAAACTCGGGGGAGCAGTATCTAAAACATATCGTATTTATGGAAAGGACATATTATAATGCTAAAAGAAATATTACAGATTATCCTGATTTTTGTTATACCATACATAATAATCAGGTTTAAAGATTTCAAACCAACAAAGATATTCGGAACTATTGGAATGGCCTATTTCTTTGGTTTAGTTGTAGCGTTTATTGTTTTTTTAATCAATAAAGCAGGAGTTGACTTTTATCTAAATACAGATATAGGAGAAATTGGCTCATATGCAGCTATCGCAATTGGGATTCCATTATTATTGTTTGGAGCAAACCTTAAAGAAGCAAGGAAGTTATCTAAACCAGTAATAAAATCATTTATTTCATTAATTATTTCAGTAGTAATAGTTACTAGCATTACATTCATGGTGTTTGGTAAAAACCTAGCTAATGGTGATGTGCTTTCAGCTGCTGCTATCGGGTTATATACCGGAGGCACACCTAATTTAAATGCTATTACTAACATTTTTGGATTGAAAGCGGAATTAATAGCTTTAGCTAATCTATCTGATATTATTATTGGAGCTTTCTTCTATGTCTTCTTGTTACTACTAGCTAAACCTATACTTAGTAAAATACTTCCATTTGAAAAGGAAAACAAATATTTATTGGATGAGTCAGATATTAAAAATACTGAAGACTTCAATTTCAAAGATTTTAAGAACTCATTTAGACTATTTAAAACATTCCTAATAGCTTTTGGAATGACAGCTATAAGTGCTGGTGTTGGTATACTAATATGGGTGCTTAACGGTTCTGTACAAGGGAGAATGAATGATTTCTTAGTACCTCTAATGTTGATTGGTGTTACTGTTTTTGGTATCATAGGGTCATTTAATAAAAAGATTAGAGAAACGGAAGGAACAAATATTTTAGGTCACTATTTAATACTCGTATTTTCATTCGCTTTAGCGTCTTCAGTTAATTTTTCTGAGTTAATCAGCGTTAGTTTTGGTGAGTTATTGTTGCTATATGGAATAATAACTATAGGTTCTTTCTTAGTTCATATTGTCTTCGCTAGAATATTGAAAATCGATAGTGATTGTATGATAGTAACTGCTACAGCGGGTATTTATGGTCCAGCTTTTGTTCCCGCTATAACAAAGCAGTTAAAAAATGATTCGTTGACTGTTCCAGGATTGATTTGTGGATCAATCGGCTATGCTTTAGGAACGTTTTTAGGATTAGGACTTGGATTATTATTTGGATTAGGAATGTAAAAGCATTCCTTTTTTTTGATACTCAATTGATTTAATACTAAATATAAACTAAAATAGATATATAGAACATATAACGGAGGAAAATATGCCTTATCAAAACAAGTATTTGGAATTACTTAGTAATGAGTTTCCATCAGTTCAGTCTGTTAGTTCTGAACTGATTAATTTAACCGCGATACTAAACTTACCTAAAGGTACAGAAATCTTTATTACTGATATTCATGGTGAGTTTGATGCTTTTAATCATTATTTAAAAAATGCTTCAGGAATTATTAGAGAGAAAATTGATTTATTATTTCCGCATTTAGATGCAGATAAACGAAATCGATTAGCATTCTTTATTTATTATCCAACGGATATGCTTAATAAGTATCGTAAAAATAATGATCGGGAAGCTATGATTTTAATTATTAAGGAACAATTATATTTAATGATTGATTTAGCTAAACATATAGCTACAAAATATACAAAGAGTAAAGTAAGAAAGACTCTTCCAAAAGAATTTGAGTATATTATTCAAGAGTTAATATATGAGTCAAATTCTCACGAAGATAAACAATTGTATTACAAAGCTATTATGGAAGCTATTTTTGAGACAAAAAGAGAAAGCAAATTTATCGTTCAGTTAAGTAGATTTATTAGAAAATTAGCTGTTGATAAATTACATATAGTTGGGGATATCTTTGATAGAGGGCCAAGTCCTCATCTAATTATGGAAAAAATAATTAAAATGAAGAATGTTGATATCCAATGGGGTAATCACGATATATCACTCTTGGGAGCAGCTAGTGGATCAAAAGTGATGATTGCCAACGCTTTGAGAATAGCAGCTAGATATAATAATCTAGATTGCTTTGAGGATGGATATGGAATTAACCTAGTGCCTTTGATTAGGTTCGCTAACAAAGTATATAATAATGACCCTTGTAATTTATTTATTCCAAAAGGGATAGATTCAATTTATCAAAATGAAGAAGATTTATCATTTGTAGCTAAAATTCATAAAGCAATAGCTGTTATTCAATTTAAGTTAGAAAGACAAGTTGTCAAGAGAAACCCAGATTTTAACCTAGGTGATAGAATTTTATTAGATAAGATTGATTATAATAATGGAACAGTTTGTATTGATAAAAAAACTTATAAGTTATTAGACAACTCTTTTCCAACAATTAATCCTAAAGATCCATTTAAACTGACAACAGAAGAACAAGTTGTTATTGATCATTTGGTTCAATTGTTCTTGCATAATGAAATGCTTCAAAAGCATGCGAGATATCTAATGAGAAATGGAAGTATGTATTTAAAGTACAATAATAATCTTTTATTTCACGCTGCTGTACCATTAACAGAAAATCGCCAATTCATGCGTCAAAGAATAGATGGATTAATATACTTTGGCCGTAATCTTTTCGATATTTACGAACAAAAAATAAGACATGCGTTCCTAAATAGGTACGACAAAGAAAATCCAGATGTAGATTATTTTATGATGTTATGGCAAGGTGAAACATCACCACTATTTGGCAAGAGTGCAATGAAGACTTTTGAGCGTTACTTCATAAAGGAAAAGGAAACTCATAAAGAAGTAATAAATTCATACTATGATTACCGTGAAGAAGAAAAAGTATTAAAGATGATTTATGATGAATTTGATATGGATTTTGATAAATCAAAAATTATTAATGGTCACGTTCCTTTAGACATAACTAGAGGTGATAATGTTGTTCTAGCAAACAAAAGAATTTATAGTATCGATGGAGG